>QFCE01002568.1_pt1 | contig 261179 bp, 238 predicted proteins | sample 5346091 | NCBI WGS metagenome assembly QFCE01 (sample SAMN09062252, study PRJNA434731) | Human gut metagenome, whole genome shotgun sequencing project. | isolation source: stool timepoint A chromium assembly | host: Homo sapiens | collected 2015 | reverse complement strand
TTTTTAATATGAAAGAAAAAGTAGTTCTTGCCTATTCAGGTGGACTGGATACCACTGCTATTATTCCATGGCTCAAAGAGCATTTCGGTTATGACGTTATCTGCTGCTGCGTAGACTGCGGACAGGGTAACGAGCTGGACGGTCTGGAAGAGCGTGCAAAAGCTTCCGGCGCAGCAAAATTATATATTGAAGATATTGTTGATGAATTTGCAGAAGATTACATCATGCCATGTGTACAGGCTGGTGCTGTATATGAGAACAAATACCTTCTGGGAACTTCCATGGCTCGTCCGGTTATTGCTAAGAAGCTGGTTGAGATTGCAAGAAAAGAAGGTGCTTCCGCTATCTGTCATGGTGCTACCGGTAAAGGTAATGACCAGATCCGTTTTGAGCTGGCGATCAAAGCTCTGGCTCCTGACCTGAAGATCATCGCTCCGTGGAGAATGACTGATGTATGGACCATGCAGTCTCGTGATGACGAGATTGAGTACTGCAAGAAACATGGTATCGACCTTCCGTTTGACCACAGCCACAGCTACAGCCGTGACCGCAACCTGTGGCACATCAGCCATGAAGGCCTGGAGCTTGAGGATCCGGCAAATGAGCCGAACTATGATCATATGCTGGTTCTTGGCGTTACTCCGGAAAAAGCACCGGATCAGGCTGAGTACGTGACTATGACCTTTGAAAAAGGAGTTCCGACTTCTGTAAATGGCAAAAAGATGAAAGTTGCTGATGTGATCAGAGAGCTGAACAAGCTTGGCGGAAAACATGGTATCGGTATTGTAGATATCGTCGAGAACCGTGTAGTTGGTATGAAATCCCGTGGAGTATATGAGACTCCTGGCGGAACCATCCTGATGGAAGCACACAAACAACTGGAAGAGCTGGTTCTTGACCGCGCTACCATGGAAGCCAAGAAAGACATGGGCAACAAGATGTCCCAGGTTGTATACGAAGGAAAATGGTTCACTCCGCTGTGTGACGCTATCCGCGCATTCGTAGCAAGCACTCAGGAATATGTGACCGGTGAAGTAAAATTCAAGCTTTACAAAGGAAATATCATCAAAGCCGGAACCACTTCTCCATATAGCCTCTACAATGAGTCCCTGGCTTCCTTCACAACTGGTGATATGTATGATCATCACGATGCAAGTGGATTCATCACACTGTTCGGACTGCCGCTGAAGGTTCGTGCAATGAAGCTGATGGAAGCTAAGAAGAATGAGAATGAGAAATAAATAGTCTTGTGATAAAGAGCTGTCTATGGAATATTTCCACAGGCAGCTCTTTTTTTATTCTTCTACTGTTACTTTCCGGTAAAGATTCTTGCGATTGGTGAATCTGCCGGAAGGATCAGTGTCTTATCTTTGCTGTTTTTCAGACTTTCTTTGGCAGCATCCAGGCTGCGCACAAAAGAATAGAATTCACTTCTGCTGTCATCCGCATAGGCATCAGACAAAATTTTCATATATTCTGCCTCGCCTTCTGCGATGGTCTGTTCTGCTTGTGCATTCGCCTCCGACAGCATGATCGACACTTCTTTGTCAGTTGTATTCTGTATAATCTGAGCCTGAGACGCTCCTTCTGCTGTATACTGGGCTGCTATATTTTCACGTTCCGAGATCATTCGTGTATAAACAGCCTGTTTATTGTCATCCGGCAGATCCAGTTTTTTCACTTCCACAGCCAGAATATCAATTCCATACTGTTCATAATCTCCCAGCTGCTCCATTATTTCTTCTGTGAGAGATTTTATGGCCACTTCTTCTGTTTTTTCCTCCAGCACCAGATCATTGGATTCCACATCAGATTCTGTTCCTGCGGTGGTGACTGTCATTTTTCCATCTCTGCTCTTGATCACTTCGTCCTGAGTCATGCTGGATACTGTATTCTTAGTCGCATTGTATACCAGTGCATTGATCCTGTTCTCAGCATTATAGATAGAATTGGCCAGTGTCTGTGTGAATTTCAGCGGATCCGTCACTTTCCAGAGTACATAGCTGTCCACGATCATCGATTTTTTATCGGATGAAATAACATCTGATGCCGGCAGATCATAAAGCAGTAATTCCTTCGGTACCGTGTCTGTCGACTGAATCAATGGAATTTTAAAAGATAATCCCGATGTACTGATCACACGCTGCACTTTTCCAAACTGCCGAACCAGCTTATACTCATCTTCTCTGCAAATTACCAGACTATTGCTAAGGATGACCAGAACCGCCAGAACCAAAATATATTTAAAAATACCAAACTTTTTCTTTTCTTTATCCATCTGATCATTCCTCCGTAGCTTCTGCTGTATTAAAAGAATCCAGCGGAAGAAGCTGCTGAATCTGGCTTCCATTTGCTCCTTCAATGATAACCTTCATATCAGGCAGAATATCTTCCATGGTTTCATAAAACATTCTTTGTTTTGTGATTGATGGATATTTGATATATTCCTCATACATGGAATTAAATCTGGATGCCTGTCCCTCTGCCTCGTTAATACGACTCTCTTTCTGTGCCTCTGCATCCTGCAGAATCTTGTCAGCCTCTGCCTTTGCCTGAGGGATCTGCTCATTCCGGTACTTATTTGCATTATTCAAAGCCGTTTCTTTTCCCTGCTTGGCTGTTTCAACTGCTTTGAATGCTGTCATAACCTCTGTTGTGGGGGGCTGTGCATCTTGTATGGATATGCTGACCAGTTGGATACCAATGTCATATTTTTCCAGTTTATCCATGATCATCTGCTTAATATTTGCCTGAATCTCATTCTTTCCAGTTGTCAATACTGCATCTACATTATACGAACCAATCGTAGTACGGATACAGTTCTGAGCAATATTGTCCAGAACATCAACCGGATCTTCCGATGCATATAACGCTTTCACCGGATCTGAAATCCTATATTCTGCATAAAAATCTACCTGAATAAAATTATAGTCTGAAGTGATCATCATCGCCTCATCTGTATATTCCTCGTCCGAATCATATCCGACAGCGATTCCCTGAATTGTAGTATTTACCTTTGTCACTGTCTGGATCAGGGGAATCTTAAAATGAAGTCCCGGATCTGTCACTGCCTTCGGTGTTCCAAATGTGCAGACGACCGCCTGTTCTTCCTCCTTAATCGTAAACCAGCAGGAATTCGCAAGCAACAACACCAGAACAATTCCTAGCACGACTAGTCCTGCCTTTTTAGTCTTCTGAAACCGATGTTTTCTCTCCGGCTTCGGCTTCCGTCCACTCATCCCTTGTTCTTCCGGATTCACTTCCCTGTAATTTTTCCCAAAATGTAAATTAATCATCGCCTTCTCCATTGTATAAAAGCATAAGCTCTTTAATTTCTCAATAAAGACCTCACACCTTAGGTTTGATTATTTAGTTACTAATCAGTCCTGAAGACTCTCACGTACCCGTTTCAGGTCACGTTCAAGTTTTTTCTTTAACTTATCATATTCTTTGTTTTCAAGCAGCTCAAGTTCATTTTCAATCCGTATCTCTTCTTTTCTCAGATCATCCTTAAACTGAATATCTGTCGGCATATTGTACTCTTCACCTCTCATATATTTCACCGCCCTTTCAGGCAATATTATACCATAGCGTAAAGCCTTTATTCAATTATCAAAGTCCGTTCTCTCATGGTATTTTCGCGGAAAATCGCTTAGAAATTCGATACAAGAGATTGTTGTATTTATCTCAGCAAATACTTCTATAAAATACAAGGTATATATGACATAAAATGTGATCAAAGGATCTGTGTATGAAACAAAAGCTCTCATAACCTGTAGCAGCCCCGGGCGATAGAATAAACTATCACGAACTACAACAGCCCGTGAGGTCAGCAATAAACTGCGCTGTATGACTTGGAGCGGACTGGAATGTGGTGGCGTATTGACTGACACGAACACAGTATGTGTACGTGTTCAGGCAGTACGTCAGTGCATTTCTGTCCGATACACGTCATACGAGCTTTTATGCTGATCTCACGGGCTGTTGCATATACAGGCTTTTATTTCATTCCCAGATATGCTTTCAGCTGCTCCATCTGGTCTTTGGCATCTTTATAGCCTCTGGCATAGAGATGCCCCAGCTTCTCCATATCTTTTTCCAAACGGCTGATCTTCATAGGTACAGACGGGCTGACAAGATAGATCCGTCCTTCTTTTGCCAGCTGTTCCAGTTCATCGCACTGGTGATTGTAGGCCGCATCACTCTGCTCCAGCACGTGGGCAAACTCGGGATGAGTGTGATAGATCCGATGTGCCAGAGAGGTCTCTGAGGCTTTCTTCAGATTTTTTCTATAATCTGCATGACGAGTCTTGATCACCACGATTTTCTCAAAACCCTGGTCGATTGCCCACTGATAAGGAATCTTACAGCTGCATCCACCATCCAGATAAGGCTTGCCATCGATGTCCACCATCTTGGAAATATATGGCATGGATGCCGATGCACGGATTGCGTGAAAGATATTGGTGCAATGACCTTTTTCAAAATATTCAGTCTCTCCGGTCAGGCAGTTCGTTGCCACTGCCACAAACCTCCGTTCCGGCTCAAAGAACCGTTTTCCATCAAATGGATCGGATTCTTTAAAACCATCGAACACAAAATCAAATCCGATCAGTCCTTTGTTGTGGCGAACCGCCTGGATTCCCACATAACGGCTGTCATGGCGATATCTCAGGTTCACTCTGGCAGACCGGCCAATCTTGACCAGCCACATAATTCATCCCGGCCATAGCTCCTGCTGATACGCCAATGGTACACTGCATATTGATGCCTGCTTTCATCATGGCATCCATGAACCCCTGACTGTACAGACCTCGAAATGCGCCGCCTTCCAGTACCAGGCATCCTTCTGTCACCTTCCGGGACGCACTGCCCGAAGGAATCTTATCAATATGTGAATAAATTTTTCCACTCATTCTGTCACTACCTCCCAGGTCATGTCTATTCACAGATTTCATCTACCATCTATTTTCTTCATGCCAGACGGCGACAATCTCCTGATAAATCTCCTGATAAGACTTTCCGCTTGCCCGACATAACTGTACAACGCTTTCATATTCTGGATAACAGCGCTGTATTGACTTTACACCATCTCTGCCAGGCACCTGACATAATTTTACTTTTGCCTCTCCCTCAGAAATCTGCACAGTGTCAAAAGTTCTCTTTAACACGCTTCTCTCCACGCGGCTTTTACGAATACCAATGGTGGTCGTCTCCTCAAAAATAATCTGCTCCAGCTTCGGAATGCTCTCCTCTGTGCAGATCACATTAAGCTGCCATGCCGGACGATTTTTCTTCATATAGACTGCACTGTAATGTACATCTCTGGCTCCGGCTTCCATCAGCCGTTCCATTACATAGCCCAGATTTTCTCCGGTACAGTCATCTATATTGCTCTCCAGCTTCCAGATCTTCTCCTGCTCCTTCTCCTCTTCACGGATTAGAATCGCCCGCAGGATTCCTGGTCGTTTATATTCCCGCTTTCCTCCGCCAAGGCCAATCCTTTCCATCACAAAGCTCTCCGGAAGCTTATCAGATGTCCGGACAGCTGCCACGATTGCTGCACCGGTTGGTGTTACATACTCTCCATTCTCGCCGGTCAGTGCCAGACGGATTCCGTGAGCAGCCACAATATTAGATACCGCCGGTACCGGTACCGGAAGGATGCCATGCTGACAATGAATGGTTCCACCGCCTTCATACAGTACTGGAACGATCACGTTATCAATATTCAGATTATCAAGGCAGACTGCTACGGATACGATATCCACGATAGAATCCACAGCTCCCACCTCATGAAAGTGCACCTGCTCCAGCGTGGTTCCATGAGCCTTCGCCTCCGCTTCTCCAAGCACTGTGAAAATGCGAAGGGCCGTCTCATAAGCCCGCGGTGTCAGGTCTGCCTGTGTCAGGATCTCACGAATCTCTTTCATACCGCGATGAGTGTGCGGATGCATATGTTCTCCATCACCATGCGTGTGTGTATGATGCACATGTTTCATATGATCATCTCCGTGCAGATATGCCATATCATGGTCATGATTCTCATGCTCTTCATCCAGCAACACATCAAAATCGCACACATCCAGCCCAGATTTTTTCACCCGGCTGATCTTAATGTCAAAGCCCTTCACCGGCAGGCTTGCAAGAGCATGTCGTAATACCTGCTCATCTGCCCCCAGATCCAACAGAGCCGCCACTGTCATATCTCCGCTGATACCGGAGTAACATTCCAGATATAATGTTTTCATCATCTCTCCTCCTGCTGTCCATCCACGCGCTCCGCATGGGTAGTGTCAAAACATAGCTCACAGCGCTCCCGTACCTGCATCTTTGAAAAATAATTCTCTTCCATAGGAATCCATTTTGTCCGAAAGGTCTCCGCACAGGTCATTTTTCCCAGCCGATTCTGAATCCGGTACATCTGTTCTTTCGGATCAACAGTCAGAAACACATGAAGATCATAGTAGTCATATAACTCTGGATGACAAGAATAAGACCCTTCCACAATATTGATCTTCCTTGCTTCCACCTCCACCGGCTGATCCAGTTCCCATTTTCGACAGTTAAATGGTCGATACGTAAATTTCGTTCCTTTATAAAGAGGCAGCAGTACTTCTTCCAGGAACCGTTCCCGATCTACATTTCCTCCAGGTTCTTCCCGCCGCTTAGGCGTCCGCTGTTCCGGCCGCAGATAAAAATCATCCATATGTAGCAGATTACCATGCATTTTCTGCTGAAGATATGCTCCCAATGTGGATTTTCCAGAGCCGCAGCGCCCATCAACGGCAATCAGCAGATGATCTTTTTTCGCCTCTAATTTACCTGTCTCTGTTATAATCGCCGCCGCGATCTCCTTCATACGTTTCTCTGCCTCCTATACGTTCTGTCGCACATGCTCATTCTTCTTAAAGGAAACAATCTTCGCTTTGTTCAAAGCTACCATGATCATCGGGATCAGGATCAGCTGCAGCACAATACCCGGAATGGCATTGATCAGCGCGCCTGCCATAAACAGTTCCCATGAAAATGCGATACCACTCACGCCAAGAAGTACCACACGTACTGCTCCCCAGACCAGTCTTCCGGCGATCATTGCCACAATGAGACAACGGTACAGGGATTTGATACATTGCCAACGGGAATGACTGTACAGATATCCGATCACCAATCCATACGTTGCCATCTCAAATGCCATGCCGATTCCATTAGGAAAAAGTGCCGGCATTCCAAAGAGCATACCACGTACCAGTGGAAGGAAGAAACCTGCTGCCAGGCCATACTGCCAGCCAACGATCAATCCGCACAGCAGGACCGGAATATGCATCGGAAGAAGCATCTGTCCAATCAACGGAATCTGCCCGATAAAAAACGGAAGAATTATACCAATGGCAAAAAACATTGCCGCCAATGTCAGTTTTTTCGTTCCAGTCTGTATCATATCTCTATCCTCTCTTTGCTGTTTTCTTTATTATATCGTTAAACCCTGCTTCAGTGTCAAGACTGAATTTGACACAAAAAGGCTGCTTTCCTTTTTTCAGGAAAACAGCCCCTTATTCCTACGATCTACTCTGATGCTAATGCGCTGGTATACTCATCCAGTGCTGTCACATCTGCATATACAGTCTCGCTGTTTGCCTTGGCATAATAGGAATCCACTGCTGAATATCCAAGCCATGCTGCCAGCAATACAACAACCAGGCCGCAGCCACATTTTGTAAGAAATGCATTTCTCTTTTTCTTTGCTAAAATAGCCTTGCGATTCTTTTTCTGCTCTTTATAACGATCTACTTTTTCCTGACTCATGAAACGTTCTCCTTGCTGTTTCTCGCGCTGCACCTCACAACGCTTAATAGAATAAGTATATCACATTTTTCCTAAACCGCAATAATAATTCCGCCCTGTGCCGCATAAAGTGTGCTGACTCCGGAACTCTCCAGCACAATAATGTCTTTTACTTTTACAAGCTTCATTAATTCCTGTTTCACATATTCCGCACGTTCCGGATTATTGCAGTGAACCAGTCCCAGCACCTTCTCTTCCGGATGCTCCAGCTCTGCTGTTATTGTCTCTGCCATCAGGCGGAGTGCTTTCTGCATGCCTCTTGCCTGACCGAGCTGAATGATCACACCCTGATCAGTAGCTCCCATAACCGGCTTAATATTCAATGCAGTAGCCACCAGTGCTTTCACTGCGCTGAGACGTCCGTTCTTTCTTAAGTTATCCAGGCTCTCCAGCACAAAATACGTATGCATATGAAGGATGAAGTCATCCACCTTCTCAATAATTGCTTCAAAATCAAGACCCGCCTCTTCGTACTCAGCGATCTTCTTTGCAATCAGCGTCTCTCCCACAGATGCCGAGCAGGAATTAAATACATGCACTTTTGCATCTGGATGATTCTCCAGAAAAAGGTTCATGCCAAGCACTGCACTGTTGTAAGAACCACTCAGTTCTGCGGACAGCGTGATCGCATAGAGATGCTCTGCCCCACAGTCAAATGCCGCTCTGTACACTTCCGGTGACGGACAGCTGGACTTCGGACAGTTTGGACTCTCCTTCATCTTCGCCAGAAAGTCAAGACGATCAAATGTCTCATCATCCACAAACTGTTCCCCGTCTATAGAAAGATGCAATGCCGCATGTGCAAAATGAGGATTCTTTTTCATATCCTCCGTAAATTCCCCACAACTGTCAACAACGATCCTGTAATTTATCATATGATCCGGTCCTTTCCTTTTCATCTCTTATCATTTATCCAAAAAGATTCAAAAACGTTCTTTCGTAGTTTTTAATACCAGATAATATTACCACAAGATTGTCACATATGCAACCGATTCTTACCATCAAATAGTCTGTAAACCATTTGCGTTAATCTGTTATATCTTCTATAATAGTCTTATTATCTAATGATGAGAGGATTTTTTCATGTTACTTCAGATATTGTTTTATACCCACCATCTCACCACCTTACTGTTCGGCGTCTTTTTGTCGGCATTTTTTTTAGGAGTGAATCGAGATTGGAAAAATATCGGAATCCTGCTGCTGTCGGCACTTGCTTCCGGACTTCTGTGTCTAATCAGCATTTTCTTGATCGGCACAGCATTTTCCGATGAAATCTATCCGTTTGTTGTACATCTGCCTTTGTTGTTGATCCTGGTATTTTACTACAAATTCCGCTGGCTTCAGTCACTGACTTCCATTCTGACGGCTTACCTTTGCTGTCAATACAGCAACTGGGCTGGAATCTTTGTACTCACTCTCACTCATGAGGAATGGTGCTATTACCTCTGCAGAATTCTGGTAACACTTATCGTATTTTTCCTGCTGTGCAAATATCTGTGTCCGACCACCGCCCTGCTCTTCGAAAAATCTGACCGGGAACTGATCATTATCTGCAGTATGCCTTTTGTCTATTACTTGTTTGATTACGCCACAACCAAATTTTCAACCCTGCTGTATTCCGGCAGCAAGGTCGTATCCGAATTCATGGGTTTCGCCCTTTGCCTGGCCTATCTTCTGTTTCTGCTCATTTATTTTCGAGAATATGAATTGAAGAGCCGGACTGAACAGTACAATGAACTGATCAACATGCAGCTTCGTTCGCTGCGTTCCGAGATTGAGCAGGCAAAGAAAAGTGAACACAATATGTCGATCCTGCGGCATGATATGCGGCACCATTTAATGATTTTACAGACCTATGTGCAGAACCAGGAGACTGACAAAGCTCTGGACTATATCCAGCAGATACACCAGACTTATGAAAATACCATCATCAGCACATTTTCACAAAATGAACTGCTCAATTCGATTCTGTCCATATACAGTTCCCGACTGCAGAAGCTTGGAATTGCATTTCATGCACAGGTCGCCGCACCCAAAGATCTTCCCTGTTCAGAGATGATCTTCTGTGCAATCCTGTCTAATATTCTGGAAAATGCCATGAATGCGGTAAAAGATCTCTCTCAGGAAAACAGACGCATTGAACTGCATATTTTTGAAAAAATGAATCATCTGATGCTGCTGGAAAAAAATCCGGCTCCTGTACCGCCTGTTTTTTCAGATGGGATTCCTGTCACCAGGAGGTCAGGGCACGGACTGGGTGTTAAAAGCATCATTTACTATGTAGAAAGTCAACAAGGACAATATCAGTTTTTCATGGAAGGCACTGATTTTGCTGTAAGGATCATTCTATAAACATTTCATTTTACAACGTATAGTAAGCGCGGATCATATCTGAAAGAGCCTGCTCATCCCGTCTGCCCATCAGCTCCCGCGCAGAATGCATGGCAAGGATCGGAACCCCTACATCTACCGTCGGCACCGGCACCATACTGGAGGCAATAGAACCAAGGGTGCTTCCGCAGCTTCCATCTGAGCGATTGAAAAACTTACTGTAAGGAATCTCTTCCTGTCTGCAGATCTGCTCGATCACTGCAATAGCCTGACTGTCCGTAGCATAAGACTGGCTGCTGGCTTCCTTGATACAGAATCCCTGGTTCAGAATGCTGTGGTTGGTAGGATCCATCTTCTCCCCATAATTAGGATGATATGCATGTCCCACATCCACTGACAGAAACATGCTGTCAGCCAGATAATGAAGGAATTGCAGACGCTCCTGTCCAAGGCCGATGCTGATCTGCTCCAGTACCATGGATAAAAACATGGAGCCTGCCCCCTGCTTCGTACGGCTTCCCACTTCCTCATGATCAAAAAATGCCGCCACATTGATGCCGCCTTCCCGGCTTCCTTCCGTGATACCGGTGAGGATTGCCTGTACGCCTGACAGATTATCGATCCGCGGCGCACTTAAAAATTCTTCATGAATACCCACATATTCCGGCTGATCTGCATTATACAGTCCCATCTCATAATCCAGGATCTCTTCTGGCTGCACATGCAGCTCCTTCGCCAGTAATTCTCTGAAAAAATCTCTGGATACCACTTCTCCACCCATACCAGCCAAAGGAATCATATCTTTCTGACGATTCAGTTCCACTCCTTTATTCACATCTCGGTTCAGATGAATCGCCAGATTGGGAATGATAAATACCGGCCGCTTCAAATCTACCAGACGCATCTGCGGATGAAACACATCATCACTTTTCAGTGCCACCCGTCCGGCAGCAGACAACGGTCTGTCCAGCCAGGTATTAAGAATCGCACCTCCATATACTTCCACATTCAGCTGCGCATAGGTCTCTCTTAAAATCTCCGCCTGCTGCTTCACCCTGAGCCCCGGAAAATCTGTATGCGCTGCCGCAATCCTGAATCCTTCCGCCTGTACCTGATCTCCAACCGTAAATGCAACAACAGCAGAACCATACTGCTCCACATAGTATTTTCCGCCTGCTTCCAGCTGCCATGGCCGATTCATGACCAGTGGCTCAAAGCCCGCTGTCCGAAGCTCCTTTACAATTGCCGCTGCTGTGTGAAATGGAGAAGTTGCTGCCTTGATAAGCGTTGTTAACTTCTCTGTACTGTCTGTCTTTCTCATGCTAATGTGCCTCCAGTTCTTCGATGATGCAAATCTACTAATTGTTATCTTACCATAACTCAGATGGATTTCCAACGGAAAAACAGGAGACGCATCTGACCAGCCAGTCACTTTCTCGCGCGAAGCCTTTCTACTGGCGATTGGATAATTGGGAACTCTGACAGACAGTAATTGTCCGTTTTTCTCTTGATTTACTGGTTTTTGCAAATTTGTTAGAGAATTCTGACGCTGTATTGAGGATAATTGTCCATTCCAGCTTCACAGATTGCTGTTTTGCACTAGTCAACAAAAAGTAGACACTTTTTTCATTTTTTATACACTCAAAACTGAGCATAGTACTCCTTATATTGTTTTGGTGTCAAATAGTTTAATGAGTATGCAGGTCTTTCTTCATTAAAGAACGTAATATACTCTTTTATCTCATTCTCAATGTTTTCATTGCTGGTTATGTGCAGATCTGTAAACATCTCTGTTTTGATCCAGCCATTAATCGCCTCCATTGCTGCATTATCTGTTGGGGTTCCGGCTCTGGACATAGAATGAACGATGTTATATAAAGGCAAAAGCTCATTAAAGTCCTTAGATGCATAGACCGATCCCTGATCTGTATGAAGAATCATTTCCAGACCAGGATACTTTTGCTTGATGGAAATCAAGTCTTTTAGACCACTTATATATGTCATTCTGTCTCCTTTGCGACCTGAAAGCGAGTATGACAGGATTTCATTATTCCAAAGATCCATATACAAGGTCAATTCATAATAACCCCCTTTTAATCGAAATGCAGTCATGTCACTTGTGATACACTGCAATGGTCCGGTGATATTTAACCCGGTTACCATTAGGTTCGGATACACCTTGAATGGATCTCCTGGCTTCTTATAGCGATAATGCTTGGATATGCTCATAATCCCTGCCGTTTTACAACACTTATGAGCATACTGATCAGACATTTTTAGTCCTGTATCTAAACGAATCTTGGCATTAAGCCAGCGATAGCCATGTGATGGATATTTAGCATGGTATTCCTTGAATAATGCCAGATCACTTACAAAGGATAACAGTCGTTTTGAAGGATGTTCCAGGCGTTTTTTCCACTTGTAAAAGCCACTTCGATTTACATTCATTAATCGGCAAAGAACCGCAACAGGAAATTCTTTTGAAAGTTCCATCACGATTTCGAATTCTTGCTGCTTAAAGAAATGAACTCCTTGTTTTGACCATCCCCTTTCACTTCGTACCCTTTTTTTGCCCTGGCTTCATTGATTTTTGATTTAATAAGTTCTTCAATCAATTGATCTTTTGTCATTGACTGATAATCTTCCAAATGGAACGAATCATTGGAAGATTTTAACATAATTGCTTTCGTCTCCGGGGTACGCGGAGTGGATGTTCTCACGGGTAAGCCGTTTTCTCGACGATAATCTGTTGCATATTTAGCTGCCAATGATTTTGAAATACCATACTTTTCAGCAGCTTCACGACTAGAGAGAGAACCGTCTACAATTTCTTTGGCAATGGCTATGCGCTGTTCTTTTGGGATCATAGATACACCTCCTGTGCAACAAGAAATATACTTGTTGATCAAAGTATACCACTTGTTTACAATTTTTTGGATAGTGTCTACTTTTAGCTTACCACTTCATTTTGCACCTTCTTTGGATAATTCCTGCGTTCTTCAATCCCTTATTCTCCAATCAACTTTCCGCGAGAACATTTTCCGGCACTCATTGGACAATCACCGCGCATTCAGGGCAACTATTCTCCAAACGCGCCATGGCCTAGACTTCATCTACAGAAGAATTGGCTAACTCAACTGTTTGGCACATGTGAATTGTCCAACAAGGAATATACACATATAAAATAACAGCGCCACAGATGTACCAGACAATCTGTAGCGCCACCATTTTCAAGTCTCTAATTTTTCTTCTTACTCTTCTGCACAAGCACAATGCCTGCACCTGCGAGAATCACTGCAATCACCAGCAGAACGATCCAGATCATGGTTCCTGAATTCTGACCAGAAGCAACCGCTGCGGCACCCGCCTGCTGTGCATCATCTGCGGCGTCCGAAGCATCCGTATCTGCAGCTTCCACATCCATGGGCTGTGCATCGATCACGACTACATAATCAGATGCATGACTGAAGGTCAGATCCACATTTCCATCAGTGCCGATCTCACCGGCACTGATGAATTCCAGTTCGCCGGAATCTTCATTGTAATAGAAGAGATTTGCGTAAAGTCCGGCATTCTTCTGATCCATGTTCACCGTCAGCACCGCCTGGAAACCGAACTCTCCGTCGTATGCCAGCGACAGATTCATGGAGTAACGCTCACCGGACACATTATTGATCACGTCCACCGGAATGCTCTGTCCGGCATCCGCTCCTGTGGTCACACCAAGGTCAATATCCCTCATCTGATCTGCGGTAATATCCATACCGTTAACCGTCCATGTGATGCCATCGCCCATGTCGAAGACAACGTTAATGTCCTGTCCTTTGATACTGTCGAAAATATCTCCCGGCACAATAGTTGCACCGTTCATATCGACACTGACGGTTGCCGGGCCATCTGTCTGATCCTGATTCTCCTGCAGTGCATCCTTTAACGCATCCTGCAGTTCATTTTTGATCAGATCCCAGCCACTCTTGCCTGTATCGCCTGCTACATACGGTTCTTTTACGCCAGTCTCGTCTGCAGATTTCTGTGCTTCCGTCTTCGTGCCCGGAAGTTTCACTGTGGACGGATTGGTCTTCGGCGTCTCTGCCGGAGCCGCTGGCAAGGTCGGTGTGGTTGAAGCTGTGGTACCAGCACTGCTTTCTGAACTACCAGAACTGCTGTGGTGATGCTTCGAACCGGAACCGCCAGATCCAGTGCCCGTATGATTATTGCCACCCGGAAGCTTGGCAATGGTCTTCGTCTCCTTATAGCCACAAGCGGTACACTCATATTGCATGAGCCCCTCTTCCATGGTCGTTGCTACTTTGATCACTTTCGTAGTCAATGAGGTATGGTTGGTCGGATCCTTCGGGATCGGATAACCGCTGCTCACGGTCTTTTTGCAGATCACACAAACTACATTTCCTGTTGTTCCTGTTGCAACACAGGTCGCCTCTCTCGCCCCTTCAATGGTTGTCTGGACATGATTGCAATTTGAACGGTATACCGTCAGGCTTACTTTTGTCAATTCATAATTTGCAGCATCTGCTCCCGTATATTCCGCATGTACATCTGCCCGAGACTCGTCCACCACAAGACCTTTCTCTTTATCTTCATCAGACCACTTCCAACCCTGTGGCAGCTCTACATTTCCAACCTTTTCGCAGGAATTCGGCGCATAAATAACACCATTTCCACCTGCGGGATTCAGTGGCGGATATTGTGCCTGATTGACTGTTATTGTAGTCTTACCTGTCACTGTCTCATAAGAGGTCGTATCCCTCGGTGTGAAAATATACTCGAATTCCTTCCCATTGTCTCCCGTGTGTGTGAGCTGGCCGGAAGCTGACTTCCATGTAAAGGTTCCCGGTACGTTTGTAGTCGTTCCTGTCTCACCTGGCTCACCACCTTTTCCATCTCCACAGATGGCTTTTCCGCCGACTGGCTGCTGATTATACAGGCAATCGCCATGGGTATAGGTTGCTGTTGGCTGTTCACTGATATAAGGAATTGCTTTTACCACCGTTACATTCACAAATGCGGTTACTTCGTTGTAATCAGTCGATTCTGGCTCAAAATAAATCTCTTGCGAACTGGTTCCAACAGATAATTTCACTGTCTGATCCTTAAACTTCCATTCGCCGTTGATCTGTTTGCCATCAATGCCAGTTACAACACCCCGACTCTTCGCCGCAGCACCTAAAAGTTCCTTGTCATATGACAGATCCGGATGATAAATACACTCTCCCGGCACCGGAAGTTGTTCAATGGTCGGCGTTGCTTTATTTACCGTAACAGAAATGCTTCCTGCATAAGGTTCATAATTCTGTGCCACGGTACTGTCCGGTGTAAATACATATTCTGCTCGCTGCGCCCCTGCATTCAGTATCGCATCCGGCTCTTTCCACGCAATCGTTCCCGGCACTTCGACCGTCGATCCCGCTCTGTAAAATACATTGTCTGTCAGATCCAGTTTTGATAAAGACTCCCCATAATTCAGTGTACCAGCAACCTGTACTTCTGTTGCCGGTGAAACCGTGGCTTTTGCAATATTGACATTGACGGTTACGGAACCTTCCGCTCCTGTATAATTTGCCTTTATGTAGTCAGGCACGGAGATCTTGATTGTAGCACTTCCTGCACCTTTGACTGTCACCTTACCATCATCAGAAATATGGAGAAGTTTCTCCTTAATCTCGCTGGAAGGAATCTCAACTCCATCGGCATCCTTCGCATCTTCTACGGTGTAGGTAAGTCTGTTCTCTCCAATTTTTCCTTCCACAGCCAGTGAGAATGGATCTGTTCCATAGGTAACATCCCATGTATCCTGGTAGCCTTCAGCTTCTACAAATTCCCACGGTACATTTGCAATATGAAGGATACCACCACCTGTCTGTTCATTCGTCGTATCTGACAGGTCCTCATAATATTTCACAGTCACATCATAATTCGCACTATTCGATGAAACTGCAAATCCCCAATTGCCTGCAGACGGATATTGTTCCTGTCCCCAATTACCTGTAAGCTGCAATGTCTTCTGAATCGTCTTTTTCGTGTCGAGGTTTACCAGTGGTGTAGTATCATCAATTTTAAATGGAATCTCATTGATTCCCGGCAGCGGATTCCCATATGTGCTCTTCATGTTCTCGACTTGAATCGTAATCTTACGCTTTTGAAGCGTTGGAACTACGTTTACCTTGATACTTTCATATTGATCCTGAAGGCTTTCATCTGGTGTAAATGTCACTTCGACAGTCTCGGGTGTGCCCACCGGTAATACGGTATCCCTTGTATCGGTCAGTTGCCATGTGCCAGGAACAACTGTATCACCATACTTTGCAACACCAGGTGTCAACTCCAGATTCTTAATCGCATCTCCATATGTACCATTCAGTTCCGGTGCCTTCTCTACCTTTGGCATGGCTTTGGTGGTGGTGTATTCAAGGGGCTGCACCGGTGCTGTTATATTGCCCGCCTTATCAATGGCTGCGATCCAGACTGCAATTTTTTTATTTGGATAGGGCGTAAAATAATAATCTGTCTTTCCAAAATCGCTTATTTTAACAGTATTTTCACCTTTTTTGCCTTCTATTTTAAAGATAGCAGGTCTGTAGCTGGCAATAAATTCTTTATTTGAAGAACTATTATCAGGTCCCTTTTCACGAATCTTCCACACATCATAAGAAAATCCATTGTCATTATCCGTGTATCCAGTAACTCGCGGCATCCATTTTCCATCCTCCTGAGTTGCAAACTGTGGATACTTCGGATCACTATTCATATAGTCTTCGATATCTTTTTTGCATTGCTCATAAGTGTAGTTATCACCCTCCTGAAACACACCTTCAGATACGAAGAACCACATGAGTGTCGCGTCCTCATCCAAAGTAACCTTCAGAGTCACCTCTATATCCTTCAAGGTTCCGTCCGCTTTCGAAGGTTCCTTTACATTCACAACCGGCGCATCTTTATCAAAAATCACGCCATCACTACTGATGTAATTACTCTGATTTCCCGCCTTGTCTACTGCATATGCATACACTACAAAGTTGGCACTGTCACTCACAGTGAAAGATACAATCCCGTCACCCTTAGCTTCCGCTTCGGTAAATTTTCCACCATTACGCAGTGCATCCAGTTCTTCAACTGTTTTCGCATTAATCTCGCCTGACGGATCCGTGATTTTGTCAATATAGTAGTAATACTTGTCCACACCGCTGGTCTCAATATCAGCTTTGGCATCGTTGGCACGTATTTTCACTTCCAGATTTGTGTCATTGTAGAAATATCCGAAGCTGATCTTATTAAGGAGTGTCCGAAACCAGTTCGTCTTGATCTGGATGCCATAATCGCCTTCGCTGCCATCTACAGCCGTCCAGTAAGGTGCGGTCCGGTCTACATGCAGGATAAGCTCTACCGGTTGTCCGATGTAGCCGGTAGACCGGTCTTTAATGTAAATATTTTTGTTGCAGACTCCTTCTTCCAGTTCCAGCCAATAGGTTGAAGCTCCTATCCCCCAAGGGTCGGCAGCATCTTGTAAACGTTCATAGATCCAATAATTATATTCACTTGCACTCAGCCCGATTCCAGATTCTGCTGATTCTCTGTATATCACAGAATCGCTGTCTTTACAAGCTGACGGAGAATAGCTAAGACCAATATATTGATTCTTATACCAGTATTCTGCTGATGCCGTGGTCTGCTTCGGTACAAACGCATATTTGATTTCAAAATTCTCAGTTCTGGTTCCTGTGTAATTGCCTTTTCCGGTATAGGTTACTGTAGCTGTTCCAGGATCCGTATTGTTCTCATAAGACACTGTATAATCAGTATCATTCACAAGATCCACAGACTTCTTTCCGTTATTATACTGAAGAGTCCAACTCGGAGTTACCGCATTTCCCGTATAATAAGCTGCATAATTTTCATCTTTTCCATTTACTGTAACGCTGGCATCTGACAGATTCGCAGGCTGTACCACTGCCGTGTATTCGTGAATAAAATCTTCGCAGTTGTCACTGTTTACCATTTTCAGATAAAATGGATAACTGCCGGCACCTTTTACGAAATAGCCATTTCGTGCTGTATTACTTGGATCTAGTACGAAAACATCTGTCCAAGTTTGCTGTTTATCTATACTGTAATACAATGTATATTGGAAATCATTTCCACCTATGGCTCCATAACTACTTATATACCGGTCTTTCCATTGTCCAATACTTGTTCCATTAAATCCCTCCTGGTTCTTGGGTAATTGTTCTTCATCTGCATCATCAGGCTTAAACCGAACAGGAAAACTATTATATGAATTCATCCAGGCCATGTGTGATTTGCCATCATAATATTTTAGCTTTGTTCCTGCTCCGTAAACCTGTGGTTCAACTTCAGCAATCATACCTTTGCCAATGGTATAGTAGATCTCCACCGTACCAAAACAATCATTCAATCCGGTGATGGTTGCTTTTGGCGCCTTGTCAGCTTCAAATCCCTCGTCTCCTGGTCGATAGGTATAGGCATTTGTATAATTATTGTAATCTACATAATATTGTGCCTGACCTCCATTCCTTACACCGCTGCTGCCATACCCATAAGAAATTCTGTATTCTGGCTTGACCAGTTCCTGTTCCTTTCCACCTTCGGACAGTACTACTCTGGTCAGCATCTGTGGCCAGGTATCGAAGGTACGTCCTTTCAGGCCTTCTACGTTGAGAGCTCCTTTTTTATAAGCCTGTGCCAGATCTGTTTTCCCACAGTTTTTACATTTCCATGAATCATTTGTCTGATGTCCCTGAAGAGTCACTGCTGTGGAAGGCATGGTAAATATGCTGTTTTCCAAAGTGATCGCTTTATGATCTGCAGTCTGATAGCCGGTACAGATCTCATTTCCCACCGTGATAGTTTTTTCAGATAAGCCATACCAGTTGCCATCATATTCCTTAACACAGTTCGCATTCACGCCACTCTCTTCTGTGCCGGGCAGCGTAACGTTCTCCGGTAGAGTCAGTGAGTACCAGTAGTTCAGTGTTCCATATGAACCTCCCGCCAATGTAAAGTTCATTGTTTCTGCTCCATAATAGATATTTACCGTTGAACTAGTAAATACTTTTGCCGGGCTTACCGTTGCTCCTTTTTCCAGATAAACATTGTATGTGCCTCCTGAAGACGCATTTAGGTTAATCATATAGCGACCTGTATTCTCAAGCATTGCATCTCTGAGAATCAGATCACTACTGGCAAGCATATAGAACACGCCATTTTTCAGATTGATATTCTCTATGATCAATCTGCTGTGGCTATTCACCATCAGGATTTTTTTATCTTCAGAAGGTCCCGCTAATGTATAGTGCTGACCATCATCGGATTTCAAGACCACTTCTTCCGGTAATGTTACCGGCTGATCATTTGCAATGGCTTCCGTAAGCGTTATATCTTTCAGTAAGATAATTTCCAGCTTTTTGCTGTTCTGCACATTCGCTTTATCATTGATCAGATAGTTGATTGCATTTCCCCAGCTATCGTAATAACTGGTCTTTTCATCCAGCACAAGTTTCACAACCGCCTGAGACAGATCTTCCTCTGTATCCGCCGAAAGAACACGGACACTGCTCAATTCCGTCTGTGTTCTTGGCACAGTCACTTTCCTGCCTGATGCAAAATATGCCTGATCCGCTGCCAGCATATCCATAATGGCATAACCGGCTGTCTGATTATTCAGATCATTTACCTCAGGCTTTGTCGCAATTGAAATGGTTCCATAAGTTCCACCGGACAATTCTATCTTTGCCCGATTTGCCTGTACGGATCCAATCGTTCCACTGTAATGTATTGCATATAACTTTGTTACCTGCGTATCTGAACCCGTGATCTTTAACTGAGAACCTGCATAAGCATTAAGCGCAGCATAAAAACCTGCCTTAATCTCACAATCAGACCATATATTGATTTGCTCATATTTTCCGCTTTCTACAGTCAGTTTTGCATCATTGCTTACTTGAACAATACCAAACAAATTGCCACTGTCAGATGTTCCATTTCCCCCTGCCACAGAGTCCTTCAACGTACAACTGACATTCGTACCAGAAAATGTTAACTGCAGATCCTTCAAATAGGATATGCTATTCTGCGTGGTGCTTGTCTTTTTCCCGTTCAGATCCAATGTAACATTGATCTGTTCTGCATTTCCACTGCTTAATGTCCAGTCGATGGATGCGCCATTGTTGTCATGAATATTAATATCTTTCTGCAGTGTCAGCGTAATATCCAACGTTTTCCCATCCGCACCTTTTACTGCTGCGTCTATGGCTGCCAATGCTTCCTGCATGGACAGATATCCCGCTGTCATTCCACCGATCGTTGTCTGCACATATCCGGCAGTAACCGTGAACATAACATGATTGGAGGTTGCTGTATCATTCCCTTTGGATGCAACACAATAATACTCATAGGTTCCGACTGTAAGTCCTGAAGGAATCTGGTAAGTCCGGGAATTTACACCAGAAATGGCCTCATCTGTTGCTTCTGCTCCTTCCAATGTCTTCTTCACATGCCACTTATAGGTAATCCCATCCGTAGACTTTCCATCTGTGGCCCGGACTGTCAGTTCTGGTGCATTTTTATATCCAACCAATGCCTGCGCATTTGTCGTGTCGATTGCAGGCTGTTCTGTGAAATACAGCGGATATTTCACAACCTTTACATTTGCTTTAATTGCGTCCTTGCTGTCCAGATTCACATAACTGCCATCTGATGATTTTATACCGTAACCTGTTTTTATGATTTCACTAAGTGTTCCATTGCCTTTCTGATTGCAAATAGCTCCAAGTGTACTGGAATTATATCCGAAAGTTCCACCGCTGATCTCAACATTCCCGGCATCGGATCGAACAACGATTCCTCCATTAAAATCACCACCTGTGATTTTTGCAGTACCGTCATCGCTGATCTCTATGGAAGGATTTCCAGTGTATGCGGAAGTTTCTGCACCTGCTTCAATTGCAAGGTTTCCGCCGGTATTGTAGATGGCTCTGCTATTACTATTACTGCTATTGTTCACTGATACATCATTCTTTATGATACAACTTCCACCGCTCTCTATTTTAACTGTACCATAAGTTTCCCATATTCCAGCCTTTCCGGTAAGTGTTCCTTTACTGTCAGTCGATGTAATCGTCACATTACTACCCGATGTAATTTTCACATTAACAATATTTTTATCACCTGTACTCAGAGTCTTTCCATTCAGATCCAGAGTGATCGTTCCATTTACAAAGGTAAGCGTCTGAGTAAGGGTAATATCAGACAACAATTTAATTATGTAGTCCCCGCTGATCGTGCCATTGCTTGCCCATGCATCAAAGCTTGCATACTCCCTGGCTTTCTCCCCATCTTTTGTCACTTCAAGTGCTGCTTCGCCCGCCTGTGCTGCTACTTCGTAAGAGTCTGTCATTTCATACATCACCAGTGCAGAATCTGCTCCTGTCTGTTCGCTATCCAGAACTGCTTCATCTGTGATTTCTTCTTCATTATCTGCATCTTCTTCGGAAATTTGCTCAGAATTTGTATTTTCAGATACTTCGCCTGTTTCTTCGCCGTTGCCATCTACATTGGAAGTTTCCTCCTTCTGAGGTTCGGATTCATTTGCGAATTCTTCCGTTGAACCACCTTCCATCGAGGTATCTTCTGTTTCCTGTGCCAGAACCGGCAGCACTGACAGATCCACTGTATTTCCTATCATCACCGCAGCGATCCCCAGCGCCAACAGTCGTTTCCTCAGTTCTTTCCACCCAGTCTTTTTCATATGCATGTCTCCCTTTCCATGTTCTGTATCTATGTCTGATTCTTTTTCTTTTCGTATGAGACTGCACGTCTCACCAGTATTTTATAAAAAATGAGACTGGGTGTCAATCTATTCGCGTTTATACTTTATATTTTTGCGGAATCTATGCAAAGAAGCTGCCGCAATACATCTTTCGTATTACGGCAGCTTCGTACTTTTTATTGAATATCCACTTGTTTTTTGCTATACTATTTGCATAATTGAACAGAAAGCAGGATGTGATTTTCCGATGTCAGATGCCCTCTAGTAACAAAGGAGGGTGATGCCCTATGAACACAATGGAAGTTTTAACTTTATTGCTAGTAGTTTTTGCGGCTCTATCGTACATAGATAATCATTTTGACAAAAAGAAATAGCATCCCGTACCCTCGCAAAAGTCAGGATGCTATCTCTTTATTAGTTTTCTAACTGAGGGCAAATCGGACTCACATCCGATTCACTTTCTAAGTAGATTATAACTAAAGGCATTTGAGAAATCAAGTGCCTTTTTATACCTTTACATAATTCAATATCATTTCTTTGATCCGCAGCAGTTCTGGCGTATAATCTCTGTCTTTCTGAGATCCCCAGATAAAACCACCCGCATAGTAAGCACAGGCTGTCATCATGGAATGCACGGTCACCCGCATAAATTCTTCTTCTGGAATATCAGTCCGGAAGGTCTTGTCTTCTTTCGCTTTCGCATACATCATATGAAGGCGGGTATCCACAGAATACAATGCTGCATGGAATTCCTCCAGCTGCTCTTCTTCGCATCCTTCATGGCTTACATAATGGTTAAAATTATCATTAAAGCAAAGCAATGCCTTATGGGACTGGTACATTTCAATATAACTGTCCAGTGTAAAAATCAATCTTCCGATTGCCGGAATCTCTCCCACAGAACTGATCGGACGCACCTGATCCAGCGCATCCAGATATGCTTTCCATTCTCTGGTACAGACCGCAATCACCAGCTCCAGTTTGCTGGAATAATACCGGAACAGAGTCGCTCTTCCGATACCTGCCGCCTCTGCAATCTCTCCCATGCTCACCGGCTCGATCTTCTTCTCCACAAAGATCCGATAGGCTTCCGTTAATATTTTCTCTCTCCGTTCGTCCTTCTTGGTCTGCATAATCCCCTTTGTCCTCATAATCCCTTCTTTTTACACTCTTCTGATTTTTTGCGTAATTCTGTTTTGATTATAGCATACTCTTTATTCTGGCACAAGATTTGGACAATTCAAGCGCGGCGAGCGGCGAAGTAACTGGCCCGCCAAATACATCCTCGCGTGAAGTTTTTCGCACCGATATTGGAGAATTTGCAACCTGATTTCATGGCAATTATCCAATGAATAACAGAAAAGCCCCATATATGAAAATAAATGGATAATCAGTGTCTGGCAAGTGCAGTAATTATCCAACGTGCATGAAAATCCCCTTCTTCTGACAAGATTTTGGAGCATTCACATTGTTAACAACTGAAAATTGTCCAATCGCAGGCACAACACAGAATAGAACCACATGCCTTCAAGCACAACACCACTCAAAAAAACCGGCGATCCATACGGATCGCCGGGCTTTTATATTCTTCAGAATTACTTTATTTTGCTTTCTGAGCCAGTGCTGCCTGTGCTGCTGCCAGTCTTGCGATCGGTACGCGGAACGGTGAGCAGGATACATAATCCAGACCGATCTCATTGCAGAACTCTACGGAAGACGGATCTCCACCGTGCTCTCCACAGATACCGCAGTGCAGGGTCGGACGGACTTTCTTACCTTTCTCAATTGCCATCTTCATCAGCTGACCTACACCACTCTGATCCAGTCTTGCGAACGGATCGTTCTCGATGATCTTTGCATCAAAGTATGCATCCATGAACTTACTGGAGTCATCACGGGAGAATCCATAAGTCATCTGAGTCAGGTCGTTGGTACCGAAGCAGAAGAACTCAGCCTCTTCAGCAATCTTGTCTGCAGTCAGAGCAGCTCTCGGAACCTCGATCATGGTACCTACTTCATATTCCATCTCAACGCCTGCAGCCTTGATCTCTGCATCAGCAGTCTCAACAACAATATTTTTCACATATTTCAGCTCTTTGATATCGCCTACCAGCGGGATCATGATCTCCGGAACGATCTTCCAATCCGGATGCTTCTTGCTTACGTTAATTGCTGCGCGGATTACTGCTGCAGTCTGCATCTTGGCGATCTCCGGATAGGTAACTGCCAGACGGCATCCTCTGTGTCCCAGCATCGGGTTAAACTCATGCAGAGAATCAATGATTGCTTTGATATCTGCAACTGTCTTGCCTTTTGCTTCAGCCAGTTTCTTAATGTCCTCTTCCTCAGTCGGAACGAACTCATGCAGAGGCGGATCCAGGAAACGAATGGTAACCGGTTCTCCCTCCATAGCCTCGTACAGCTGTTCAAAGTCTCCCTGCTGCAGCGGAAGGATCTTGGACAGTGCTTCTTCTCTCTCTTCTACGGTGTCAGAACAGATCATCTCGCGGAATGCGTCAATTCTGTCTCCCTCAAAGAACATATGCTCAGTACGGCAAAGACCAATACCCTCAGCTCCCAGCTCGCGTGCTTTCTTTGCATCTGTCGGAGTATCTGCATTGGTTCTTACTTTCATGGTTCTGTACTCATCAGCCCATCCCATGATACGATCGAAGTCACCTGCGATCTTAGCATCAACAGTCGGGATCGCACCATCATAGATGCATCCGGTGGAACCGTCAAAGGAGATCACATCTCCCTCATGATATTCTTTTCCAGCCAGAGTGAATCTCTTATTTGCTTCATCCATGATGATATCACCGCATCCGGATACACAACATGCGCCCATACCACGTGCAACAACTGCTGCATGGCTGGTCATGCCGCCACGGACGGTCAGGATACCCTGAGATACTTTCATACCAGTGATATCCTCCGGAGAGGTCTCCAGACGAACCAGAACAACTTTCTCGCCTCTTGCTGCCCAGCTCTCTGCATCTTCTGCTGTAAATACAATCTTACCACAAGCTGCTCCCGGAGCTGCTCCCAGTGCTTTTGCGATTGGAGTTGCTGCCTTCAGTGCTGCTGCATCAAAGGTCGGATGAAGAAGTGCATCCAGGTTACGCGGCTCGATCATAGCCACTGCCTCTTCCGGTGTTCTCATACCTTCATCTACCAGATCGCAGGCAATCTTCAGGGCTGCTTTTGCAGTTCTCTTACCATTACGGGTCTGCAGCATGAACAGTTTTCCATGCTCAACAGTAAACTCCATATCCTGCATATCTCTGTAATGTTTCTCCAGAGTCTCACAAACCTCTTTGAACTGTTTGAATGCCTCCGGGAACTTCTCTTCCATCTCACTGATGTGCATCGGCGTACGAACACCAGCAACTACGTCCTCGCCCTGTGCATTGGTCAGGAACTCACCGAACAGACCTTTTGCTCCGGTAGCCGGGTCACGGGTAAATGCAACGCCAGTACCGCAATCATCTCCCATGTTTCCGAATGCCATAGACTGTACATTAACTGCAGTACCCCAGGAATACGGAATATCATTGTCACGACGATATACATTTGCTCGAGGGTTGTCCCAGGAACGGAAGACTGCTTTGATTGCACCCATCAGCTGCTCCTTCGGATCATCCGGGAAGTCAGCACCAATCTTCTCTTTATATTCAGCTTTGAACTGATTAGCCAGTTCTTTCAGATCGTCAGCATCAAGCTCAACATCAAGCTTCACACCTTTTTTCTCTTTCATCTCATCAATGAGCTTTTCAAAATACTTTTTGCCCACTTCCATAACGACATCAGAATACATCTGGATAAATCTACGATAGCAGTCCCATGCCCAACGTGCATTGCCGGATTTCTGCGCCAGAACATCTACAACGGTCTCATTAAGACCAAGATTTAAGATAGTGTCCATCATACCCGGCATGGATGCTCTTGCACCAGAACGTACAGACACCAGAAGAGGATTCTCTGTATCCCCGAATTTCTTGCCGGTAATCTCTTCCATTTTTACAATATATTCATTAATCTGTCCCTGGATCTCTTCGTTGATCTCACGACCATCCTCATAATACTGTGTACACGCCTCCGTCGTGATCGTGAATCCTTGCGGAACCGGAAGTCCGATATTCGTCATCTCTGCCAGATTGGCACCTTTGCCTCCCAGCAGATTACGCATACCAGCGTCTCCCTCTGTAAAAAGATAAACCCACTTTGCCATTACATGCCCTCCTAATAATATAAAAAATATAAATCAAAAATGCGCATCGTGTAGCTGCCAGGCCTACTATGCGCACATATTTATTGTAACACATATAAATGTTTTGTCAACCGACTTTTGTGCAGTTTATACAACATCATTTACTTTATCACGCTAAACTTTTGACATTTTATTAACAGATGTTCAATTTGTAAGGTGGTAATATGTCAAAAAAATCCTGCCGTCTTTCGACGACAGGATTTTACTGTTTTTTTACTATTATACTTATTTACCCTGCTCAAGAGCCAGAGTTCTGGTTGTGATATCGCATACCTCGGTCGGTCCGTAGTACTGGATTGCTCCCGGGAATACATAAGAGGTCTCAACAGCCCACTCATCTCTGTGTGCTTCAAAATATTTGAATGGCTTACCATCAAGCTCAACAAGTGCTTTCTTGATAACCGGCTTGTCCTCGCCATGTCTTCTCTCGATATTCATCATCTTGGTGATTGGCATACCGCCTGCAACCCACTCTTCTGCCGGTCTGGACAGGTTGGAAACCTTGGAAAGGTATCCATTGTATCCGTACTGGATCAGCATGAATGCGTTGTATCCAAGAGAATAGCAGTAGTCAGCATCAAAGTTAGACGGGAATGCGCATCTTCCTTCATATCCGAAGAAATGAGTCTGGGTTGCGTATTTTCCAGTGTAGGTTCCTGCTGCTTTTCTTGCTTTCAGTTTGTCGCCTACCAGTGCTGCAAACAGTTTCTCGGACTCGATCAGAGATACCTGTACGTTTCCGTGCGGATCTCTCTCAAGGAACAGCTGCTGCTGAATAGCCTGCGGAAGGATTGCAAATACTTCCATAGCCTCTTTGGAAAGGCCTTTCTCGATGAATGCATATTTCTCAGCCCAGCTCTCCAGAGCGTTGAATGCATCTGCTTTGCTTCCTGCAAGAAGCTCATTGATCTCGCTGATCAGTGCAGAGAACTCCGGAACAAACTCAACAACACCCTCCGGGATTACAACAACACCAAAGTTGTTGCCATCTGCAGCTCTCTTCTCTACAGCATCTGCGATATAATCTGCGATCTCAGACAGAGACTGTTTCTTAGCCTTTACTTCCTCAGAGATCAGGCAGATGTTCGGCTGGCACTCCAGTGCACACTCAAGTGCTACGTGAGAAGCACTACGTCCCATAACTTTGATGAAATGCCAGTACTTCTTAGCAGAGTTACAGTCTCTCTCGATATTTCCGATAAGCTCGCTGTAAGTCTTGGTTGCAGTATCAAAACCAAAGGAAATCTCGATATCCTCATTCTTAAGGTCTCCGTCGATGGTCTTCGGGCATCCGATTACCTGTACGCCGGTCTTATGTGCTGCCATGTACTCAGCAAGTACACATGCATTGGTGTTGGAATCATCACCACCGATGATAACGATTGCGGTGATACCATGTTTTTTGCAAACCTCAGTAGCGATCTTGAACTGCTCCTCAGTCTCCAGTTTGGTTCTTCCAGAACCGATGATATCGAATCCACCGGTATTTCTGTACTCGTTGATATATGCATCATCAAATACGATGAAATTGTCTTCGATCAGTCCGCTTGGACCACCCTTGAAACCAATCAGAACATTCTCTTTATTGGTTGCCTTCAGTGCATCATACAGACCACTTACAACATTGTGTCCGCCTGGTGCCTGTCCGCCGGAAAGAATAACACCTACTACCTGTTTCTTGGATGCAGAAGTGTTCTGTCCTTTTTCAAAGGTAACCTCCGGCTCGCCATAAGTATTCGGGAACAGCTCAGCAATCTTCTCCTGATCTGCTGCACTTGTGGTCTTCTCGCCTTCTTTAACAGCGATCTCTGCAATACCGTTTCTGAGCATTCCCGGAAGCTTCGGGCTGTACTCATATCTTGCTTTCTGAAGTGGTGAAAGATTCATAATTATACTCCTTTGTTGTATATTTTATAACTATCCAGAGCCATACAGACTATGGCTCTGAACCATTACTCCAACTTATAAATTATCATTTTAACGTATTTTCGTCAACCTCTGAGCACTGATTAAAATGCAAATTTCTCATCAAAATATTTGTCAAGATCAGCAATTGCCACACGCTCCTGCTCCATGGTGTCACGGTCACGAACAGTTACGCATCCATCCGTCTCAGAGTCAAAGTCGTAGGTTACGCAGAACGGAGTTCCAATCTCATCCTGGCGACGATATCTCTTACCGATATTTCCTCTGTCATCGAACTCGCAGTTGTATTTCTTGGACAGCTCGGTAAATACTTTCTCAGCACCCTCGTTGAGCTTCTTGGACAGCGGAAGAACGCCAACTTTAACCGGAGCCAGTGCCGGATGGAAATGAAGAACTGTTCTCATATCCGGTTTTTCTTCGGTTCCGATGTTCTCCTCGTCATAAGCTGCACACAGGAATGCCAGAACCACACGGTCTGCTCCCAGAGACGGCTCGATAACATACGGAATGTATTTCTCTTTGCTCTCATCATCGAAGTAGCTCATATCCTGACCGGATACCGTCTGATGCTGTGTCAGATCATAGTCGGTACGGTCTGCGATTCCCCACAGCTCGCCCCATCCGAACGGGAACAGGAACTCGATGTCGGTAGTACCTTTACTATAGAAGCAAAGCTCCTCCGGAGAGTGGTCACGAAGACGCATCTCATCCTCTTTGATACCAAGAGCCAGAAGCCAGTCACGGCAGAATGCTCTCCAGTACTGGAACCACTCCAGGTCAGTGCCCGGTTTGCAGAAGAACTCAAGCTCCATCTGCTCAAACTCACGGGTACGAAAAGTGAAGTTACCCGGTGTGATCTCATTACGGAAGGATTTTCCGATCTGACCAATACCAAACGGGATCTTCTTTCTGGAAGTTCTCTGTACATTCTTAAAGTTTACGAAAATACCCTGTGCAGTCTCCGGGCGAAGATAAACAGTATTTTTTGCATCCTCGGTAACACCCTGGAAGGTCTTGAACATCAGGTTGAACTGACGGATATCTGTGAAATCTTTCTTACCGCATTTCGGACAGCAGATGTCATGCTCGTCGATGTAGGATTTCATCTCTTCCTGAGACCAGCCATCAACTCCGCCTTCATGCTCAATATGATTCTCATCCATATAATCTTCAATCAGTTTGTCTGCACGAAAACGCTCTTTACAGCTTTTACAGTCCATCAGTGGATCAGAAAAGCCCCCAAGATGTCCGGAAGCAACCCATGTCTGCGGATTCATCAGGATTGCGCAGTCAACACCTACGTTGTACGGATTCTCCTGAACGAATTTTTTCCACCATGCTTTCTTTACATTATTCTTAAGCTCTACTCCAAGATTACCGTAATCCCAGGTGTTTGCAAGTCCACCATAGATCTCACTTCCTGGATATACAAATCCACGGTTCTTTGCAAGAGCTACGATTTTTTCCATTGTCTTTTCCATAACTGTTCTCCTTCATCTTTAATAAATAATATAGGCATACTCATCTTCCGCTTCAATGGGCATCACTTCCACGGTATGTGCATCCAGTATTTCCACATTGCTGCTGACATATTTCACCGGCTTCTCCAGCTGGATCACGCCTTCTTCCTTTGCAACTGCCACAGTTTCACTCTTATTCTCTGTCACATCCGCTGCTGTATATTCACCTTCATAGTCTGCATCACGGAAGATCATGTTAAATGACAGCCCTTCTGACAGAGCGTCCTCCACAGATCCCACAAACAGATATTCTTCATTATAAAGTCTGTACGTATCCGCATCCGCATAATGCAGCTTCAGATACATCACGCTGTCTTTGACTTCTGTACTTTCGACCGTAATCTTTGTCTCTCCCAGCTTCTGGTTATAGACATCTACTTCCTTCTGTACCATGGCTGAAAACTCATCGAGACTATAGTACTCCTGAGCAAAGCTTTCCACGATCGCCTGTGTGATCTCTCCGTTTTTTTCTATGTAAAGTGAAGATACCGACGGGTTGAAGGACTTATCCTTGCCACATCCAGTCATGAAGAGAACAGCCATCAGGACACAGACAGCCGACATCCACTTCTTCATTAAACTTCCTCCTTACCTGCCACAAGGGCTTAACTATTCCACATTATAACCGCTTTACAGGCAAGTTTCAAGTATTTCCAACGATTTGAAGCGGTGCTCCACATAATGCTTTCGAAGCCACGTGACCACCCTTGCGAATTCTGCGAAGACTTCCTCCGTCAGAAGAAAGGTATAGAGCTTCTCCACAGAAGCTGCCACCACGTACTGAAGAGCATATTCCGTAGATAGATTCAGGTTCCAGTCCGAAAACTGTTCAAAGGTCTGGGGACACTCACCGCTGTACGTCATGGCCTTCAGTTCATATATGTAGCGGACCAGTTTTCTTGGAAGCGACGGCACCAGCAGCGCCCGCAGGGACTGATATGCAAGCTTCAGAAAATCCGACCCATCTGCATTTTCTCTTGTATAATAGTCGGCAAATTCCAGAAAATACTGTCCGTAGCAGGCTCCCTCAAAATCCGTCATCAATTCGCCAAAATAATTCTGGATCGATGCCTGACTCATAGTATAGGAAGTCCTTCCCTCGTAGATCTGAAATTCACCGAACGCAAATGCATTTGCCGCAGCCATCAAGGCGCTTCCCGGCCTTCTGGCTCCTCTGGCAAATGCTCTGATTTTTCCGCGCTCTCTGGTCAGTAAGACCACCAGCTTGTCATAATCACCGACCGGTGCGGCAGACAATACCATGCCGGTCACGGTGTAGGTCTGACTGCTCATCTTTCTCTCCTGCTTTCTCGGACTTGCAGTTCTTTACTCTGTAAGCCAGATAATCCCGTATATCTCCGGTATGTGCAAATCGATTCCAACTGTCCATCCTTCTGCCTCCGCTTCTTCGGTTCTGTATGTTCATAGAATCCCCGAAGCGGATCAAAGCTATACTTCTTTTTTGTCGTAACCAAAATTTTTAATAAGGAAGTCAGAATCACGCCAGTCTTTCTTGACCTTGACCCAGAGCCTTAAATTGACCTTTGCATCCAGCATCCGCTCGATCTCATAGCGGGCTGCAGACCCAATCTTCTTCAGCATAGCTCCGCCTTTTCCAATGATAATTCCCTTGTGGGAATCCCGCTCACACACGATGGTCGCTTCAATATCCCAGATTGGCTGGTTTGGCCGTTCCTTCATAATATCAATGGAAACAGCGATTCCGTGGGGAATCTCCTCATCAAGAAGCTTCAGTGCTTTTTCACGGATCAGCTCCGATACGATCTGACGCATAGGCTGATCCGTAACCGTATCTTCATCATAAAACATAGGACCATACGGCAGATATTTGAAGATCACATCAATCAGTTCTGCCTCATTGGAGCCTTTCAGGGCAGACACCGGAACGATATCTGCAAAATCCATCAGTTTCCGGTAAGCCTCGATAAATCCGAATACCTGATCTTTTTTCACCATGTCGATCTTATTGATGACAAGAACAACCGGTGTATTGATATTTTTCAGCTGATTGGCAATGTGCTGATCTCCTGCTCCTACACGGTCAGATGGCTCCACCAGCCACAGTACCACATCTACTTCCTTCAGAGTCTTCTCTGCCACATTGACCATATACTCACCCAGCTTATTTTTTGCCTTGTGAATACCTGGCGTATCTACAAACACGATCTGTCCACGATCACAGGTATAGACCGTCTGGATCTTGTTGCGGGTGGTCTGCGGACGATGGGAGGTAATAGCGATTTTCTGTCCGATCAGCCGGTTCATCAGGGTAGACTTTCCCACATTAGGTCTTCCCACCAGTGTTACAAATCCTGATTTCTTCTGTTCACTCATACTTTCTCCTCTTTATGCACCAAACAAACGGAATGTGGTGTCAAACAATTCCTTTTCTTTTTCGATCTTACTCTCATTTCCAATAGCACAGAATGCACCTTCCTCAAGCAGCTCACGGATACCGCCTGAAAGTGCCCGGATATCCTCCGGCTGTGCGTCCAGTACTTCATCCCTGTATTTCTGAATATCTTCAAGGGTTGTCTGAGTCAGCCAGGATGCAAGACCACGGCTGCCTTCCATGGCCGGTGTCCGCGGAGTATCCATATCACTGATGGTTCCGATAATATATTTGGTCATATCACGCTCAGATGCATCAAACTGTTCCACATATTCCGGTGTCTGTTCGAATACCTCATTGGTCTGTCCCAGATTCGGGTCACGGTAGGATACCAGATAACTGTCTCCATAAGTACCAAATCCGCTCATACAGCCATAAGCGCCGCCCTTCACACGCACCTGAATCCACAGATAATCGTAGCTTAAGATCACTTTCAGGATTCGATATGTGCCATAGTACTTCTTAATGTGTCCGGCTCTCGCCACATACTGAACAGCTGACGGAGTCTTGATGCCTTCCCGTTTTGCCGGACGCTTCAGAAGTTCTTCGGTTCTGGTTCTCTCTGGAACCGGTAAGGTATTCAGACATGCCCTCAGTGCCGGGAGTTCTTTCTTCACGACTTCCAGTCCATCTGTTTCAGATGTGCAGCTTACGATCAGATTTTCCGGACGAAGCACATACTGCATCACCAGCTTCAGATTTTCCACGATCTGATCTTTTTTCTCTTCAAAATGCTTTTCCAGTTGTTCGATCAATCCGTAAAATGCAATACCACTGATCTGATCGGTCACCCAGGAAGAATCTGAAAATTCTGCCATCGCCCGCACTGCCGCTGCGGAGTGTCCGGAACCAGTCAGATACATCTGTAATCTTGATTTCACCTGTGCCACGATCTCATAGAGACGTTTGGTGTCGGTAAGCTTGGTTCGGCTTAAGATCTCACGCATCATGGCAAATCCAAAATCTGTATCTGAAACCAGTGCCTTGCAGCGCAGCTCCACCATGATCCGGTATTTTTCCGGCTCCCTCATATTTCCATACAGATTTACGGTAGAAGTGATGCCTCCGGTATGGCAGTTGATCTCGTTGAACAACTCACCGTAGTTATAATTATCCGTATCCATATATCCCAGCACATGTTTTAACAGACCAAGATACGGAATCAGATCCGCCGGTACCTCTTTGGCATCAAACAACAATCTGATATAATTGATACCGGAGGTAAACAGATTCTGATGAAGAACGGTAGTTCCTTCCACATTCAGCTCTTCATTGATAAACGGAGCTGCCTCCCGCTTAATATCCTCTCTTGCCAGCATAGGGATCTTTTCCAGATCTGCCTGTGGTGATGGCTCATCCTGATATTCCTTCAGTTCTTTTGTCTGTGCTGCCAATGCTATCAGTTCTTCTTCTGACAGACTGTCTTTGTAGGCTTTCAGCTTCTCTGCCAGTGCTTCCTGCTGCTTTGCTTCCAGACCCGGCACCGGTTTTAATACCAGAAGAGCTCCATGTGGATTATCAAGGATCCAGGTCCTGATCAAAGCTTCAAAATAGCCTTCATCCAGCTTTTCTCTCATCTTTGCAAAACGATCTAATGCGATCAGATGAAGGAACGGCTGATTCTCATCATAGAGCCAGCTGTCAAACATCTGTAATCCGTACATAAGTCCTCTTGGAAAATTCCCAAAATCTGCCTCTCTGTAACGGAATTCATAGTAGTTGATGCCAGCCAGCAGAGCCTTCCGGTCAAATCCGTTCTTCACAATTCCTTCCAGTGTCTCTCTGACCACTTTCATGAATTCGTCCTTCTGGTCTTCTCTTGCATGCTTTGCGATCACAGAAAAATACGGCTGCGCAATACCATTTTCATAAGAGCTTAAAATGTCTTTTCCAATTCCTGCATCCAGCAGAGCTTTTTTAAGCGGTGCTCCCGGTGCAGACAGCAGGGCATATTCCAGCACCTGAAATGCCAGATAAAGATCTGCGTCCAGCGAGGTTCCAACCACTGTGCTGTAAGATAAATATGCCTGTGCATCGTCGGTCTCTTCCTCAGACACCGGATATTCCACGGTCTTCTCCACCGGCTTTGCAAATGGCTTCTGCAGGACAATGCTGGAATCCATCTCCAGATACTCATAATGGCTTAAATATTTCTCATCGATCCATGCCAGCTTCTCTGCCATGTCCATATCGCCGTACAGATAGATGTAACAGTTGGACGGATGATAGTATTTTCTGTGGAAATCAAGAAATGCCTCGTATGTCAGCTCCGGAATCACTTTCGGGTCTCCGCCGGACTCATGGAAATATGGCGTATCCGGGTACAGTACCCGCATGATCTCACTGTCCAACATATCTTCCGGAGAAGACAGCGCACCCTTCATTTCATTATAAACCACTCCATTGTAGATCAGCGGACTGTCCGTATTTTCCAGCTCATAGTGCCAGCCTTCCTGACGGAAGATCTTCTCTTCCTTATAAATGTTCGGATGAAATACTGCATCCAGATACACATGCATCAGGTTCTGAAAATCCCGTTCATTGCAGCTTGCTACCGGATACACTGTCTTGTCCGGGTAAGTCATGGCATTCAGGAACGTATTCAGGGAACCCTTCACCAGTTCCACAAACGGATCCTTCACCGGGAAATCTGTGGAACCGCAGAGTACGGAATGTTCCATAATATGCGGTACCCCCGTACTGTCTGATGGCGGTGTACGAAATCCTATATTAAATACTTTGTTTTCATCATCATTAGATAAAAGTGCCACCCTCGCACCTGTCTTTTTATGACGCAGCAGATATCCTACAGAATTCATCTCCGGGATCTGCTGTTTTTCTATCAGTTCATAAGCTGCTAACTGCTCTACTGTCATAAATCTTGTATGACCTCCATGTTCTTTTCTTCTGTGTAGTATATACATTCTTTATGAGTATAACACAGGATGGGTGGATTTTCCATGGAGGAAATCGCGATATTTTTCTTCACAAACACATGCAAAAAAAGTGAATTTTCACTTTTTTCAGTGAAAATTCACTTTTTATCACTTCTACGCTTCCAACGCATGTTTCACATAGATCTGTCGAACCGCTGGGTATTCACCCAATCCTTTCAAGATGCATTCTACTTCATATCCGGCTTTTTCAAATGTGCTTTTCCAGGAATCCTCCTCATCGCCTGACATATCATTTATAGCATGGTCTCCTGCCACCACCATAAACGGTGCAAGAATGACTCTTTTCACATGCAACGTCTGAATCTTCTCAAGCAAAGTGTCCAAAGATGGTTCTGCTTCCACTGTTCCCATAAATACCTGTGGATATCCCAGTTCCTTCAGCCGCTGATCCAGTTCTGTATAAACACTGTTACTATCATGAGGGGTTCCATGTCCCATAAATACAACTGCTTCCTCTTTTTCGATAGTTCCAATCTCTGCCATCACTGCCTGAAGTACCTCGTCTGTATCTTCCGAAGTAGTCAGCAGCGGAGTACCAATCCGAACCTGTTCAAACTGACTGCGTCTTTCCAGAACAGCTTCTTTCAACTGATCATATTCAATTCCTCGGATCACATGGGTTGGCTGCACGATCACATCCGTAATTCCATCTAAAAGCATCTGCTTCATGGCTTCTTCCACGGTGTTGATATGTACGTCATCTCGCTTTTCTATTTTTCGGATGATCATACCGCTGGTCCAGGCACGATAGAATGCTCTGTCTGGCATCGCCTTCTGAATATCTGCCTCGATCCGATCAATGGTTTTCTCTCTGGTTGCATTTACACTGGTTCCAAAACTCACTACTAAAATTGCTTTTTTCGCCATACGATAGATACTCCTTGATTTGATTTCTACTATTACTTAGTGTAGCCTGATTCGGCAAAAAAGTCTATAACCCGAATTGGAATAGCTCAAAGACACAGACCTTATATCCACCGCAGGCAGCATGTGCAGAGGAACCGCTCCCGCTAATTCCTCGTCCAGCGGTACTAAGCTTCGACCTTCGCCAGAGGCTCGGTCGGAAGCAAGTACCGGGACTCCGGACGTCCCCTGCACATGCAGACCTGCGGCAGCTACAAGTTCTATGCACCGTAACAGCTCGCGAATGCAGCAGAAAAGCTCCCAAAACTTGCAACAGCCCAGGGCGATAGAAATAAACTGCGCTGCTATGACTTGGAGCGAACGAAGTGAGCTCCGTGTGTCGGCTGGTGCGTACACTGCAAGTGTACGTATCCAGACGATACACAGAGCTTAGTTTGTCCGATACACGTCATACGAGCTTTTATTCTATCACCCGGGGCTACCGCAAGACTTTATCCGAGCTTTTTTGCTGCTACAATGAAGTATTTACAGCATTGACTCCGGCTTAAACAATGATCTCACCTGTTCGATTTCTTCTCTGCTTGCTGGAGCCGCAGGCACATAATAGGATTTCTCCCTGGCGATCTGATAGATCTGCTCCTGAGCAGCCTCTGCCTTATTTCTCATCTGCTTCAATGTCTGTTTAAGCTTCGGATCCTCGCTCTGAGAAATATACTCCGCATACATTTTCAGTTCTCCGTTGATACCGGTCAGTGTATCACTGACCATGGTCTTTTCATCCATCATGATCTGTTCCTCCTATTTCAAGAATCCCATAAGCTGCTGCTTGTTTTCTTTGGCAGACTGAGCCGCCTGCTCAAAATACTGTCGAACCTGGCTGTCAGTTGCTTCCTGCGCATATGCAGAAAATTTTGCATGACAGGTCTCGCTGCCGCCGATCAGATGACGAAGATTCTGTACATCCAGTTCTGATAACTGTGCCATAATAAAATACCTCCTTGTGGACCATACTGATTACGGCAGTAGTATGTGTTCACAGGGAGGTTTTCATAACATTTAAAATTTTCCAGAATTCCTGTACCGGACTCTGTATCATCTACATTTCATCATATAATTTTTCATATTCTTTTGCAGAATGGCTCCAGGAGAAATCTGCTTTCATGGCACGCTCTGCGATCTTATTCCAGGAACGCTTTCTGTCATAGTAGATCTCCTCCGCATAGCGGATCGCACCCAGCATCTCATGCGCATTGAAATTGGTGAAGGAGAATCCGGTTCCGGTCTCCTCATACTCATTGTACGGCTCCACGGTATCTTTCAGTCCACCGGTCTCACGAACGATCGGCAGTGTTCCATAACGCAAACTCATGAGCTGACTCAATCCACACGGCTCGAACAGAGACGGCATCAGGAATGCATCGCTGGCTGCATAGATCTTATGCGACATCTCGTTGGAATAATAGATGCAGGCTGCCACTTTGTCGCCATATTTCCATGCGAAATGACGGAACATATTCTCGTAACGCTCCTCGCCGGTTCCCAGCACCACGATCTGTACTGCATCCTGGCAGAGCTCATCCATAATACAGTCGATCAGGTCAAATCCCTTCTGATCTGTCAGTCGGGATACAATACCGATCATCATGGCTTTCTTATCCTGCGCAAGTCCAAGCTCCTTCTGAAGCTCCAGCTTGTTCTTTACCTTTTCCTTCCGGAAATTGTCCACAGAATAATTCTTATAAATATGTTCGTCCGTCTGTGGATTCCACTCGTCATAGTCAAGACCATTGACAATTCCGGTCAGTTGTCCGGCTCTGGCACGCATGAGTCCATCCAAATGCTCTCCGAAGAACGGAGTCTTGATCTCCTCAGCATAGGTACGGCTCACCGTCGTGATCCGGTCTGCATAGACGATGCCTCCCTTTAAGTAATTGGCATCACCGAATGCTTCCAGCTTGTCTGCTGTAAAATAAGACATATCAAGTCCGGTCGCATCCTGCACGGTCGGGATATTCCAGACACCCTGGAATTTCAGATTATGGATGGTCATCACTGATTTCATATTGGAATAAAATCCACCTTCGTGGAAACTGTCTTTTAAGTATACCGGCACCAGACCTGTCTGCCAGTCATGACAGTGAATGATGTCCGGCTGATATCCTACTACTGGCAGGATAGACAGAGCCGCTCTGGAAAAGAATGCGAACTTTTCCACATCTTCATGGATGTAGCCATATGGTTTATCCCCATTAAAATAATATTCATTGTCGATGAAATAATAATGAATCCCCGCATATTCCATCTCCATGATTCCCACATACTGGCTTCTCCATGCCATATCCATATAAAAACTTGTTACAAACTGCATGCGTTCTTTCCATTTTGCAGGAATAAACCGATAGTTCGGAAGTATCACACGAACCTCGTATTTTTCTTTATCAAAATATTTCGGAAGTGCACCAACAACGTCTGCAAGACCCCCCGTCTTCACAAATGGAACGCATTCTGATGCAACAAAAAGTATTTTCTTCATCGCTTCCCCTCCAGTTTTTATACTCTCGTATTATTATACCGCAAAGAGAAGTTCTTTGAAAGAAGTTTTCATCCGGTTATGCTCTCTTTTTATAATCCAGTCGGATCTTGTCGGCAATCAATGCGATAAATTCTGAGTTGGTAGGCTTTCCTTTTCCAACACTGACCGTATATCCAAATAATTCATCAATGGTATCCATCTTTCCACGGCTCCATGCTACTTCAATAGCATGACGGATGGCCCGTTCCACACGACTTGGTGTAGTCTGATGATTTTTGGCAATAGTCGGATACAGAATCTTGGTAATCGAATTCAACATGTTCATATCCTCTACTGCCATCATGATGGCATCCCGCAGATAATGGTATCCTTTGATATGAGCCGGAACACCGATCTCATGGATCATATTAGTCACATCTGTCTCCAGATTCCGTTCCACATATTCTTTTTTATTTTCATAAGGAACCACTTTCCTGCTTTCTGTGCGGATCTCAGATCGCACTTTCGTTCCTGCATGCTTCAGGCTCTGGATCCGGTTCAGCAGCATCTCATGATCAAAAGGTTTCATAATGTAGTAACTTGCGCCTAACAAAAATGCATCTTCTGTGATCCGTTCCTGTCCAATGGCGGATACAACAACAAACTCCGGCTTCTTTTTGATCTTCGTATCCTGGCTGATCCGCTCCATCACAGACAGTCCGTCCAGCTTTGGCATAATGATATCCAGCAGCATAATGTCCGGCCCTTTGTCCCGGATCAGCTGACAGGCTTCCTCTCCATTGTGGGCGATTCCCACAACCTGCAGATCCTCATCCTGCTTCATGATCTCGCTTAAAATCTCTGTCATTCTTTCATTATCATCTGCAATCGCAATGCTCCATTTGCTCATATACAAACCTCCCCACTATCCTATTGGATTTCTACATCCTTATACAAAACGTATCAGCATTTACAGTCAGATTATAAAAAAGGCTGTAGTATCTGACAAGCTCATCCCGTCTACCGGTTTCGACAGTCATTTTCGACAAGCCCAATATCTCCTGTCAACTATCTTCAAACCGGTGAAAGGTCTGGTGATACAGATGCCCATTGGTAAATTCAGCCCAGCTGTAATTGGACATATATTCACCTCGATAAGCATTGACTGCTGCCACGTTTCCATCAATAAATTCATACAGATCACAACAGATCTTTGAGACATCCACAGCTGTCCTGTTCCTTGATTTGACCAGAACATCTGTCACCCCGGCCTTCCTCAGGGTCTTTCGAAGAGATGAAATGATCGTCTGTACACTTCGGATCTTGCTGTCATCGTCCCACAATGCCAGGGCGATCTCCGCCGTTGTCGCGGATGCTCCCCGCTTGTCTACCAGATATGCCATCAGCTCCCGTGCTTTTTTCCGTTCCCATACCAGCGGTTTGTTATTCACAAACACTTCAAATTCACCAAATGTCTGCACTCTTACCACAACTCCGGACTTTTTTGACGGCTTGGTCAGAATCTGATCCAGCTGCCGCAGCACATCCCGGATGTCTCCTTCACTGACTGGCTTTAGCAAGTAACCTACTGCATGGACGGAAAATGCTTCCATAGCATAATCCGAATAAGCGGTGCAGAAGATCACCTTTGTCTCCGGGCTTCTTTCTCTGATGTCCTTGGCCAGTTCAATTCCTGACATCCCACGCAGCTTGATATCCAGAAATGCATAGGCGATGGATCCCTTCTCCTGTGCATCCAGCCATTCCATCACATCATCCACTTCATCAAATCCGCTGACTCGATATTCCGGTTTCTCAAATATGCGTTTCAGATTTTCTGTCAACTGCCACAGCATCAAAGGCTCATCATCAACTGCCAGTATATTCATGTATCTTCCTCCTCCACGGAACCTTGATCGTCACGATCGTTCCCCAGTCTTTTTTGCTGAAAAATTCAAGGCTTCCTCCTGCCATCAGCTTTACTCTCGCCTGCACATTGTGCAGTCCCACATGGGTCTTTCCATCATCCCGGATAGGGAGTTCGTTCAGGTTGCGTGCATCTACACCAACTCCGTCATCTCTGATTTCTACCAAAGCACTGTCTCCTTCCCGCCGTACAGAAATCCACACGGTTCCTCCGCCTTTTTTATCTCCTACACCATATTTGATGGCATTTTCCACAATAGGCTGTAAACTCAACACAGGAATGTCAAAATCCATATCCCAGCCTTTTTCAAATTCATAACAGACCTTAAGTTTCTCTCCGAACCGAATCCTTTCCAGCGTCACATAGTTCTCCACATGAGCAAGCTCATAAGGAAACGGTACCAGTTTTTCGTTGCCGATGGCATCCATATTTCCCCTTAGATAACTGGAAAAGCAGGCAACTGCTCCGGCTGCTTTCTGGGGATCCTTCAGGCAAAGCACCTGGATCGATGCCAGAATATTGTAGATAAAATGTGGCCGGATCTGCGACAGCATCATCTGTGTCCGTACTCTCTGTTCTTCTTCTGATCCTTCTGTGTACCTGTACAGCAGAATCGTAAACCGATCTCTGGACTGATTCCACGATACATAGAGTCCAACCAGCATGGCGATCAGACTGTTGGTCAGATTGATTACCATAATCTCGCCATGCTCAAACAGAAGCTCCACACAGATGGTGAGCAGATATGCATACAGAACCATCTTCAGGTGATTCTCCGGATATTCTGCGAAGATCAGTTCCATCCCGATGAAGATTGCACAGAGCATACCGTTGATCTCTCCCGGCCGCATCATAATATCGTAATATAATGCCATTCCGTAAATGGTCCAGATGAAAATCCGGGTCAGAACATGAATGTGTTTCTTCAGCCTGATCCGCGATTTCAGAAGATCTTTTGTAGAATACAACAAATACACAAATATTATGATGGCCAGCACCATGGGCCATACATTTGCCTTCTCAAATCCCAGTGCCACACTTCTTATACAAATCAGCAGGAACATAATCGGAATACCAATACACAGACAGTTGATCAGCACTTTTGCGTTATATTCCGCCAGCGAAAATTCCAAAAACCGGATTTTTTTTGCTTCAAATCCATAGTTTCTCCATATATTCAGTTTTTCTTTTATAAAGTCCATTTATTCGCCTTCATCTTCTGTTTTTTTACAGGAACAGAATACATGGCAGACTACAACAAAACAACAACAGCCAATTATGCCTGCGGCAAACCGAAAAGGGGATTACGGTTCTCCGTAATCCCCTCTCTTTTCAAAGCTTTTATACTTCTTCCAAAGGCTTTTCTGTATTTGTTTTTCTCTTCCAGAAATAATATTTCTGTCTCTTTTTCCGTCTGTTCTTCTTGCTGGTTCCATATACGATCAGATAGAATACCGGCATCAATACCAGAATCAGGATCGTAGACGCTACCAGACCTCCGATGATGACCAGTGCCATACCCTGCATCATAACAGAACTTCTTCCGCCAAATCCAAGGGCACTTGGTGTCATGGAGATGACCGTTGTCAGTGTAGTGATCAGGATCGGACGAAGTCTGGTCTTGCCGGCTTCGATCAGGGCATCCTCCACATCCATCCGGCGGCGCATCATATTTACACCGTCAACATAGAGAATACCATTATTTACTACCGTACCGACTAATGTCAGCACACCCATCAGACCGACCATACTGAAATCAATTCCGCTGATAAATACCAGACCGAAGGCACCAATTAAACTGAACGGGATACTCAGCATGACCATCAGCGAATATTTTGGTGACTCAAACTGCATCGCCATTACCAGAAATACCAGAAATACTGCAGTTGCCAGGGCTTTACCCATATCGCCAAACATATCATCCTGCATGGTATCCATCAGAGTCTTAGCCCCAGATACGCTGTCTGGCAGATCCAGTGTGGTCAGTAACTGATCCATAGCATCCTGAATATCGGATTTGTCATCAGACAGACAGGACGCTGTTACCGTCACGGTATACTTGCCATCCATCTTCATAATTGTCTGCGCTGCATTGGTATATTCAACTGTTGCCAGCTCGGACAATGGAATACCTCCAATATCTGCATCCATCAGCTGACTGGCATTGTCGTAGGTTCCCTTTGGAAACTCCAGATCCACATCATATTCCTCACCGTCTGAGGTAACTGTCATGGCTGTGGTTCCGCTCAGCATGCTATAGAGACCGCCTGCCACCTGCGCCGATGTCATACCGTGGCTCATGGCACTTAACGGATCTACCACAACACGAAGCTGTGTCGTGTTATTTCCTGCATCAGACGATACATTCAGCACACCTGGAATATTCCATGTTGCTTCCTGGATCATCTCCGAAGCTTCTTTTGCATCTTCCAGATTCACAGATCCAATGGTAATGGATGCGCCGGAACTGGAGCTTGTTCCCATTGACATGGAACTTGACATGGTGATATCAAGCTGCATATCCACAATATCACTGGTATCCTCGATCCATTTATCCACCACTTCCTGCGTGCTCATCTTTCTCTTATCTTTTAAGTTGACAGAGATGGTTGCACTTCCGGAAGAAGCCGTCATCGTGTAATTCTCTACATTTTCATCAGCTGCGATCATATCTTCGATTGGAAGGATCTGCTCACTGACAATCTCCACCCTGGTTCCGGGACGGAACGTAGCTTCTACGCTGACCATACCTTCATCCATGGTTGGCATGGCTACAATGTTAGTAAAGCTCAGTATCACGAAGGAAGCGATCAGCAGTAACACTGCTACCAGAACGCTTGTTTTCTTCCTGTGAAGAACTTTTCTCTCCATATGGTCATATTTTTCTTTGATGATATCCAGCAAATGATTGATCTTCAGATCTTCCTTCTGCTGCGGCTGATACATCTTAAAGAACAGCGGTACCAGAGTGATCGCAGAGATCAGGGATGCCACCAGGGAAAATACAATCGTAAGACCCAGCTGCATAAAGATCTGTCCGGTCATTCCACCGGAGAAGCACAACGGCAGATATACAACAACCGTTGTGATGGTGGATGCCACAATAGAGGAAATCACTTCTGTGGTACCCTGCAGTGCTGCCTCTTTGAAATCCGGCACTCGATCTCTTGCACGGAAACAGCTCTCGATCACGACACTGGAGCTGTCTACCATCATACCGATGGCGATGACCAGACCACCCAGAGTCATAATGTTCAAAGAGAAGCCCATCAAAGCCATAACGATCACTGTCATGAGCAGCGAGATTGGCATTGAGCATCCTACGATAATACTTGCTTTCCAGTCGCCGAAGAAAATGAACAGAACGATCATGGAAAGGATAACACCTAAAGCCAGTGTACTTCCTACAGAACTCAAGGATTCAAAGATCATTTCCGATGCATCATAGGAAGCTTCGATCACTGCATTTTCATTCTGCTCTGAAATATTTTTCATGACCTTCTTCACATCATTTACCATACCGATGGTACTGGCACTCTGATTCTTGGTCATGGAGATCGTTACGGTGTCTTCCCCGTTAAATCTTGCAATACTGTCTGCATCCTTCACAGCCCAGTCAATATCTGCCACATCAGACAGATGGATCACACTTCCAGTAGCTGTATACAGCGGAATATTCCGGATTGCCTGTACGGTATCATTATCCGAAGTGCTGATGGCACTGATGGACTGACTTCCCTGCTCCAGATTTCCCAACGGGATCGTAAAATCCGTCGCCTTAATATACTGAGCTATGGAGTTCATGTTCAGTCCATACTGGCTCAGTGCATTTCTGTCAAGCTCCACTTTTATGTACTGTTCCTGTCCACCAGACACAGTGACCTGTGCCACGCTGCTCAGTGCTTCCAGCTCCGGAACCACATCCTGATTGGCAAATGCCAGGGCATCGGTTCCATCGGAGGTGCTGACAGAATAGGTAATGCTTGGCATAGAATCCATATTCATCTCTATGATCATAGGATCCTGACTGTCGTCCGGCAGGTCTGATTTTACCTGATCCAATGCTGCCCGCAGATCCAGATATGCATCATTTACATTCTGATCATAATCATACTGCAGAAGTACCATGGAGACATTTTCCATGGAACTGGAAGTGATGGATTTTACACCACTTAAGCTTCCGATTTTATCCTCGATGGGCGTTGTCACCAGATCATCCACAGACTCGGAATCTGCACCCGGATATACAGTATATACGATCTTCATCGGCATCTCCATATCCGGCATAAGCTCCAGACGCAGAGTGGTCAGTGATGAGAATCCGAATACTACCAGAGCAAGTACTGCCAGCAGAGTCGTTACTGGCCGTTTTAACACTAACCTCGTCAATCTATTCATTACTCGGCAGCCTCCTCATCCGCAGATGTCTCATCAGTTGCCTGTTCCTGTGACTCTTCTGTTTTCTCAGATGTGTCTTCTGTATTGTTTACCACATCTTCTCCGTTGAGAGTCACGATCTCTACTTCTGCACCATTTCTTAATTTGGCAGACCAGTTATCCACAACCAGACTGTCAGTTGTCAGCCCGTCTTCGATCACTGCATGTTCATCATCCATAAGACCTACTGTTACAGAAGTACGAACCAGCTTATTGTCCTCCACGCAGTACACATAAGCATCTCCACCTGAGAAATACAGCGAATCAAATGGAATCAACATCTTATTGTCTTCTTTTTCTGTGGTGGCACTTACCTTTACAGATACACCGTTTGGCAGGGCATCTCCGGCGCCTGTCACGGTTGCTTTGACACGGAACAGTTTGGTCTGCTGACCTGCCATCGTTCCGATCTCGGTGATGCTTCCGTCAAAGGTCTGTCCATTACGTTCCACTGTCACATGATCACCTATGTTCAATGTATTTTTTGCAGCCTCTGCCACATCAAAAGTCACAGTCATGGAATCCTTGTTGGAAATGATATATGCCACATTACCTGCTGCTGCCATTCCTTCTTTTTCTACATTGATTGCTTCGATCACACCATTGATCGGAGCTGTCACCGTACAATAATCCAGCTGCATCTGTGCAGACTCAATACCTACGGCTGCCTGGTTAAGCTGTGCGGTATACGTTGCATCTGTCTGCGGATATACCTCGTTCTGTGTGATGGAGTAAGCCTGTTTTGCAGTATTTAAGCTGTCTGTCAAGGTATCCTGGCTGGTCTCGATCTGGTCGATTCCGGATTTGAGCTGGGTCTTACCACTGTTGATCGTATTCACTCCCGCCTGTGCCGCACTTAAGCCCTGCTTTGCAAGTGCAAGCTGGGAAGATGTTGCGGTAACAACAGCTGCTGCAGCATCATATTCTGTTTTGGCAGTGTTATAGACAGCTTCTGCTGCTTTTATATCATCCTCAGTTGCTGAAGTGTCTGCCTTTTTAGCATCATAGATTGCCTTTGCTTCATCCATAGCTGTCTGCTTTGCTGCCAGATCCTGCTTCTGCACACCCAGGCTCTGGGACAAGGCATCTACACTTGCCTGTGCAGATGCCACCTGCGCAGATGCTGTTTTTCCCTGCTCTCTCAACTCATCCAGGCTGTCTTCCATATCATCTTTACTTTCATATGTATCATTCAGATTTTTCTGAAGCTGACGGATCTGCTCCTCAGTCTGATAATTCTGGAGATCTCTGGCTCCGCTGGTCGCCGCCGTAGCTCCTGCCTGTGCCGTATTGTATGCTGCCTGTGCGCTGTCCATCTGAACCTGATATGCTTCATCATCGATTTTGAACAGTACGTCGCCTTCCTTTACCGTATCTCCTACTTTATAATTGACCTGGGTGACTGTTCCGGACAGCTTCGGCATCACATATACCTGTTGCTGCGGTTCTACTGTACCTATGTAAGTAGTATCACTGGTCAATTCACCCATCTGGGGATTTTCCACTTCTACAGAAACCTTGCTGACCTGGGTCGTCTCCTTATTCTTACCGCAAGCGGTCGCGGATACGCAGAGTGTCACTGCGAGTCCCATTGCCATAAGTTTCTTTGCTTTCATGTTGTCTCCTCCTGTCATCTTTTTCAATTTTTAGCCGTGTACAGATTATAACCCGATTATAAACAAATTATAAATTTCTGGTAACAGAATTTCAAAAGAAAAACAGGAAGTTTATTTTTCTATACCTCTTTTGATTTTGCTATACGGGCAATATCTCCAACTCCATCCAATACCATTGTTGGAAGATAAGCATAAGTTTTGAGTGTATCCTTCGTTGAACATCCTGAAAGAACCAACACGGTAGACATACCACTTTCCATCCCTGAAATCACATCTGTATCCATGCGATCTCCAACCATCACAGCCTCTGCTGAATGGCATCCAAGCATATTTAATCCGATTCTCATCATCAGTGGATTCGGTTTTCCACAGAAATATGCCTGTGTTCCTGTTGCCATTTCTATAGGTGCAATCAATGCACGACAAGCAGGAGCAATGCCGTTCTCAATCGGTCCGGAAACATCTGAGTTTGCTCCGATCAGCTTTGCACCTTTCAGAACTAAATTCGTTGCTTTTGTTAATGTATCCAATGAATAGGAGCGTCCCTCTCCCACAACAACATAATCCGGATTTACATCATTCATTGTGATACCTACATCATAAAGTGCATTTAACAGGCCGGCTTCTCCTATCACAAATGCCGAACAGCCTGCCGCCTGTTCTTTTAAAAATGCGGCTGTTGCCAATGCACTGGTATAAAAATGTTCTTCTGGCACATGCAACAGCTGTAGAAAATATTTTTCAAATTCACACTCCGTTCACAAACGTCCTTTATGATAAATCCCGTTATGATAAATGATAATTTATATTTGAGGTGACAAGCGTATGTTTCACATTTTAGTTGTTGAAGACGATCAGGCTTTGAACAAGCTGATCTGCCGTGTATTAAATAAGAATGGTTATGAGACTGCTTCTGCCACAGACGGCGAGGAAGCATTGGCTCTGCTGGATCAGATGTATATTGACCTGATCATTACCGATCTGATGATGCCGAACATGGACGGATATGATCTTACCAAAGCACTCAGAGACAGTGGGTATCAGCTGCCGATCCTTGTGGTTACAGCCCGTGATACATTCCCGGACAAAGCCAAAGGCTTTAAGCTGGGCATTGATGACTATATGGTAAAACCTATTGATGTCAATGAACTTCTGCTTCGCGTGGAAGCGCTGCTTCGAAGAGCAAAGATCATCTATGAAAAGAAGCTGGAATTTGACCATGTGTGCCTGGACTATATCAATCTGACTGTCACAATTGACGATAATTCCCAGATCCTTCCTCAGAAGGAATTTCAGCTGCTGTACAAGCTTCTGTCCTTCCCGAACCATACCTTTACCCGTCAGCAGATCATGGACGAGCTGTGGGGATATGATTCCGAGACCGATATCCGCACCGTGGATGTGCATATCAACCGACTGAGAGACCGGTTCCGGGATATTCCTTATTTTCAGATTCAGACCGTAAGAGGACTTGGTTATAAGGGGATGATCACCAAATGAAAATGAAAAATAGTTTTTATTCCATCTGGGCAAAAGTGGTCGTCTGCTGTTTCTGGATGATGATTTTTTCCTTTTTGATTGTAGGTCTTACGATTCACTTGATGAACCAGCTGAATGTGTGGAACCTGCTTCCCTTGCCCTTGACCGGACTGCATTTTATCTTTGTGCTGGCGATCATCACAACGATCCTTGGGGTGTTTATCAGTATGTTTATCTTCAAGCATGCGCTTAACCCGATCACTCAGCTCTCCAGATCCATGCAGCAGGTGGCAGAAGGCAATTACAATGTGAAACTGGATGCAGATCCGCACAAGGGTGAGATCCATGATCTTCTGACCAATTTTAATCATATGGTGCAGGAACTGAACAGTACTGAAACACTTCACTCTGATTTTATCTCCAGTGTCTCCCATGAATTCAAGACTCCTCTCGCCACCATCAGTGGATATGCCACCCTTCTGCAGGACGATACTCTCTCTGCTGAAGAGCGAAATGAATATATCAATATCATCATCCGGACAACAAGAGAATTGTCTCATATGACCGGAAATATCTTAAGTCTGTCCCGTCTGGAGAATCAGACGATCATCACGGACCAGGAATCCTTCCATGTGGATGAACAGATCCGGCAATGCATCCTGCTGCGGGAGACGATCTGGTCCGAAAAAAATCTGGTGATCGATCCGGATCTGGATTCTATCATCTGGAAAGGCAACCGGGAACTGACTTCGCATATCTGGAATAATCTGCTGGACAATGCCATCAAATTCACCCCGGCAGGCGGTGAGATCACGATCCGTGCCTCCATGGACAAGGACTGGCTGACCGTCAGCTTCACGGATACGGGCATCGGTATGACACCAGAGGTAAAGCAACGGGTCTTTGACAAATTTTATCAGGGTGATACTTCCCACAAAAAAAAGGGAAACGGCCTGGGACTTGCGTTAGTCCGCCAGATCGTTACCCTTTACGGAGGCTCTGTGGAAGTGGAAAGTGCTCCCGACATGGGAAGCACTTTCACTGTCCGCCTTCCGGCACATACTATTTCTTCGGAGTCTTCTTCTGAGCAGAGTGCTTTACACTCTTTACCTTAAATATTCTTGCTGTAAACGGCGGCAGGTCCAGACACAGGGCCTGCTCCTTCTTTTTATATGGCTTGTTCTCCACCGACCAGTTCTGGTCCTCCGGCTTTGTATTTCCACCAAATTCTTCCCAGTCTGTGTTCAGAAGCTCTGTCAGTTCATACTGTTCCGGCAAAGCTATCCGGAAATCTTTCCAGAACTGATCAGACAAGTTCATAACCGTCACGATCGTCTGACCGGATGCTTTCCGTTCCCATGCATAAGTCACATAGTCCGCAGCATCCACTTCCAGCCATCCAAAGCAGTCTGAATTATATTCTCCATCATGCAATGCCGGCTCTTCCAGATAAAGATGAGAAAGCTTCGCATAAAACCGCTGGAATGCATCATGAAGCGGATATTTCAACAGATCCCAGTCCTGTTCCCTGGTCTCATCCCACTCCCGGAACTGAGCAAACTCATTTCCCATAAAATTCAGCTTCTTGCCCGGGTGCATGTACACATAAGCGTAAAATGCCTTTGCCTGCGGGAATTTGATCTCATAGTCACCAAACATTTTCTGAATGATCGTTGCTTTTCCATGTACCACTTCATCATGGGAAAAAGGAAGCAGGAACAGATCACTGTAAAAATACATCATGGAAAAGCTCAGCTTGTGATAATCATATGGACGGTACACAGGTGCGGTCTGGAAAAACCGCAGGGTATCATTCATAAAACCCATATCCCACTTATAATCAAATCCAAGACCATCATATTCTGTCGGTGCGGTTACCTTCGGAAAATCGGTCGAGTCCTCTGCCATCAGAATCGCCGATGGATGAAGCTTATGAAGCCCTGCATTCATATTTCTTAAGAATTCCACTGCCCGTTCATTGACTCCCCTGGCCGGATCACCATTCCAGTAGATGGCACGGCTGATAGCATCCATACGGATACCGTCAAAATGAAATTCGGTCAGCCAGTAATTCGCCGCACTTTGCAGAAAGCTCCGAACCTCCCCTCTGCTGTGCATAAAGTTCATGGTTCCCCACTCACTGTAGGCTGTATCAGGATGTGGAAACTCATACAATGGTGTTCCATCAAAATCCTTCAGTCCATAATCATCCATGGCAAAGTGCACGGGCACAAAATCTGTGATCACACCGATTCCCTGCTCATGACACATCTCTACCAGTCGTTTCAACTGCTGCGGTGTTCCATAGCGTGATGTAGGTGCAAAGAATCCTGTATTCTGATATCCCCAGGAACAGTCTGCAGGATGCTCTGACAGCGGCAGAAATTCAATATAGTTAAATCCCATTTTTTTCAGATAGGGGATCAGCTCTTCTGCCAGCTCCTCATAATCATACCAGCTGCCGTCCTCCTTCTGCTTCCAGGAACCTGCATGCAGCTCATAGATATTCATAGGATTATTGTAATTCTTTCCCACATCCCTCTTCTGCATCCATTTCTCATCCGTAAACTTCCAGGTACGATCTACAATCCGGGATGCAAATCCAGGACGAAGTTCCATAAGCATTCCATAAGGATCACAGTGATAAACAACTCGTCCATCCGCACTTGTGATCGCATATTTATAATACATTCCGGCTTCTGCCCCTGCTATCTCAAGTTCAAAAACACCAGGATTCTGTTTCTGTTTCATGGGCAGCAGCTTCCAGCTGGAAAAATCTCCCTGCACTTCCACATTAGCCGCATTCGGTGCATACACACGGAACACAGCTCCCTCTTCTGTCAGATGTGCCCCAAAATATTCATAGGCATCAAATGCCTTTCCCTGTAAGAATTTCTGAAAATCCATACATTTCCCCCGTTTAATCTTTTTCTCTATTGTATCGAAAACACGTTACGGAAACAAGATACAAAGAATGCGTTTTCGTACTATGATTCTATCTTTTTCACCAATGCGGCCGGAATCCTCTTCTTCACTTCTCCGGTCACGATGCCGATCAGAAGCCCGGTGATCACCCCCGCAGCCAGAAGCACCGGTCCATAGTAAACCAGACTTACTGTTTCCAGCACCGCCATAGCCACCAGAAGCTGCCCCATATTGTGCATGACACCACCTATCATACTGACACCTGTCATACTGAAAAGTCCACTTTTCTTCGCCAGACACATGCACAGGAAGCTTACTGCTGCTCCTGCCAGACTGTATAGGATCATGGAAAAATTACCAAATAAGAAACCAGACAGAAAGATCCTCATACCGTTGATCATCAGTGCCTCCCATGGCCCCAAACTGTACAGTGCCCATACGATCACAATATTGGCAAATCCCGGCTTCACCCCCGGGATTCCCAGTGGAATTGGTATTAGGAATTCAATATAACCTATGATCAGTCCAAGAGCAGTCAGAAGTCCCATGAGTGCCAATCGTTTTGTTTTATTTTGCATAACAAAAGCCCCTTTCTATGTTTATTCTATCATAGAAAGGGGTTCTGTGAAAACCTGATATTATTCCAAATGAGTGCTTAGCTCATAAGCTTTTTTGAAGAAGAATTCTCTGTTCTGATAACAGCTGACCTGATTCATCTGTCATCCTCCATATCCAGAAAATATCCAAAGTTCATGTGTTCCATGGCCATATCTGCAAGATTCACACAGCTGTTTCCCATACGGTCCACACAGTGGAGCAGTCTGGTGAACGGTGCCGATAATTTTGCTTTGCACTTTCCTTTGTTCACCCGATCCATGTGGGCTTTCCGCATGTTGATATCCAGATCCATGACTTTTTCCCGACGACGGATCAGCTTCTCCGGTTCTTCCGGTTCTCCCTGTTCCAATGCCCGCATGGCATCCCCATACATCTTGGATATCTGATTCAGGCTCTTTCTCAGATCCTCCATAGCTTCTTCTGAAAAACTGTATTTCCGTTCTATTTTACCTGCAATCACATCTGTCAGATCAGCGGCCAGTTCTCCCATACGTTCCACGTCTCCACACACATGCATGAGTTTGGCTGTCTGTGTTGCCTGCAATTCTGTCAGTACACCTGCAGAAAACAGCTCTGCCAGATAATCATTGATAGCTTCCATCAAGGAATGAAGCGTCTGACCCTGTTCTTTGATCTTTCCGACCAGTGCCGGATCTTCACTTTTGCTAAGCCCTGCCAGATCCTTCAGCATATTTTTTACCATTCCACTACAGTGCAGCACTTCCTTGGCCACCAGCTTCAATGCAGCAGTTGGCTGACCGATAACTTTCTTATCAAGGAAAGCCGGCTGAAGCGGATTGACTTTTGCATCTTTTGCATCCGGGATCAGCCACATAACGATCTTCACCATCAATCCGAGCAGACATACCCACACTACCGTCATTGTCAGGTTAAATAATGTATGCGCGTTCGCAATCTGTCTGGAGATTACTTCCACTTCCGGTCCCTTTGGAGAGATTGCCTGGATCAGTGCAGCATAAGGCTTTACAAACCAGATAAATACAAGGGAGCCGGACAGATTGAAAATGGTATGTGCAATCGCCGTCCTCTTGGCATCACGGCTCTGTCCAAGAGATGCCAGCAGTGCAGTGATGGTCGTTCCGATATTATCTCCCAGAAGAATCGGGATTGCTCCCACCAGTCCCAGAATACTCGTCACTCCATCTACACCCGGCTGGGCTGCAAAATTCTGCAGAACTGCAATCGTCGCACTACTGCTCTGTACTACCAGCGTCATTGCCGTACCAAGCAGAAGTCCAAGCACCGGAATACCGGACACTTTTCCGATCAGATCTGTAAACACCGGACTGGATGCCAGCGGCTTCATCACATCCCCCATGGTCTCAATGCCAAGGAACAATAAGCCGAATGCAAATATAGTCTGTCCGATACTCTTGATCCGCTCTGATTTACAGACGAATGTCAGAATAAATCCAATAAAAATAAACGCATAAATATAGTCTGTGATCTTAAAGGCTATAATCTGTGCGGTCATAGTAGTACCAATATTTGCTCCGAAAATAATCGAAATTGCCTGTGGCAGACTCATAAGTCCTGCGCTGACAAAACCAATGGCCATGACCGTGGTGGCACTGCTGCTCTGCAATACAGCAGTTACCAGTGCACCTGCGATCACACCCATGATCCGATTCTTTGTCAGAAGTGCAAGAATCGACTTCATTTTCTCTCCGGCTGCCTTTTGAAGACTTTCACTCATCAGATTCATGCCATAGATGAATACAGCAAGTCCACCCAACAGTCCAAATACAATCTGCATATTTTCTTTCATTTGTCCTCTTTCCCCATTATCTTTCTCTGTAAAACTATTTACTCGTGCGCTTTATGTTCTCCGGTGACGGAATACTCCACCCACTCGGCAATATTCACTACATGATCGGCAATACGTTCAAAATATTTTGCCACCATTACCATGTCAATGCAGATCTCACCCTGATCCGGCTCTTCTGCAATAGCTGTGATCAGCTCGGATTTCACCTGATTGAACAGCTCATCCACCACATCATCCTGCTTCATAACCTTTCTGGCCAGCAACAGATCTTTCTTTACAAATGCTTCAATACTGTCTGTCAGCATTCCCATAGCTGCCTCTGCCATCTGCTGGATATGTACATGCTGGGTCAGCTCACTATTCTCCAGATATTTGGTAATGTCCGCAATATCGGATGCCTGATCTCCGATCCGCTCCATATCAGAGATCATCTTCAGAGCTGCGGAAATATTTCTCAGGTCTCTTGCCACCGGCTGCTGCTGGAGCAGAAGCTTCATACACAGAGACTCAATATCGCGCTCCTTGTGGTCGATCTCATATTCTGTCAGGAATGCCTTCTGTCTTGCCTGTTTATCAGAATACAGAAGAGCTGTCATGGCATCCGCCACAGCCTCTTTACAGAGGGCTCCCATACTGATCAGATCTTCGTTCAACTGCTGCAACTGTTTTTCAAACTGATTTCTCATATCATCAACCAAACCTTCCTGTAATATAATCCTCAGTTCTCCGGTCTTTCGGCATAGAGAACAGTTTCTCGGTCTTGTCATACTCGACTACTTCTCCCAGCAGGAAAAATGCGGTATTATCAGAGATACGTGCTGCCTGCTGCATGTTATGAGTAACCATGATAATGGTGTAATCTTTCTTCAACTCCAGTGCCAGGTCTTCTACTTTGGAAGTGGAGATCGGGTCCAGTGCGGAAGTCGGCTCATCCATCAAAAGCACATCTGGTTGTACTGCCAGTGCTCTCGCAATGCAGAGACGCTGCTGCTGTCCACCGGACATTCCCAGTGCGCTCTTTTTCAGACGATCCTTTACTTCATCCCAGATAGCTGCTCCGCGCAAAGACTTCTCAACGATATCATCAAGCTGGGATTTATTATGAATGCCGTGGGTTCTCGGCCCATAGGCAATATTGTCATAGATGCTCATCGGAAATGGATTCGGCTTCTGGAATACCATTCCCACCCGTTTTCTCAACAGGTTTACATCTATATTTTTATAGATATCCACACCGTCCAAAGTGATCTCCCCGGTGATCTTACATCCTTCTACCAGATCATTCATACGATTCAGGGATTTCAACAGAGTGGATTTTCCGCATCCGGAAGGTCCGATGAACGCTGTGATCTCTTTCTCCGGAAGATCCAGATTTACATTTTTCAAGGCATGGAAATCTGTGTAATAAAGATCCAGATTCGATATGTTAAATTTACCCATAATTTTCTTAGCTCCTCGTAAACTTCTTCGCAATAAATGCGGAAAGGGCATTGATTAAAAGTACCATAACAAGCAATACCACTGCAGTCGCATAAGCCTGCTCCATATAGAGACCTTCGTTCAAAAGTGCATACATATGTATTGCAAGTGTACGGCCGGATGACATCATATCAAAGATTGGCACACCAGCCAGTTTTGTAGTGGGGATACCAGGTACGGTTCCCGCTGTATAGATCAGTGCTGCCGTTTCACCTGTGATACGACCGATAGCCAGGATCACACCTGCCAGAATACCAGGAATCGCACTTGGCAAGATGACTACAAATACGGTTCTAAGTCGTCCGGCTCCCAGACCAAAGCTTCCTTCCCGATAGGAATCCGGCACTGCTTTTAATGCTTCCTCCGTGGTTCTCATAATGGATGGGAGAACCATAATAGCCAATGTCAAAGCACCGCTCAGCATAGAATAGCCCCAGTGAAATGCTACACCAAACATCAGGTAACCAAATAATCCATATACAATAGAAGGAATACCGGACAGTGTCTCTGTCGTCATACGAACCAGTTTCACCAGCTTGTTGCCGCGCTTCGCATATTCAACAAGATAAATGGCAGAGAATACACCTACCGGCACTGCAAACAGAAGAGTTACAAATGTCATTACGATCGTGTTGATGATCGCCGGCATCATAGATACGTTATCCGTATTGTATTCCCATGCAAACAGGCTTGGCTTCAAGCAGGGAACACCTTTGATCAGAATATATCCGATCAAAGATACCAGCACTGCCACTGTGATGACTGTTGCTCCCCAGACCAGTGTTCTTAAAGCTGCTGCTTTCATTTTCTGAATCTTTGTATAATCTTTTTTCTTCTTAGCCATTGCTATCTCCCTTCTTGATCAGCGAGAACAGCACATTGATGATCAGAATAAATACAAACAGCACTACACCTGTAGCGATCAGTGCTTCTCTGTGAAGTCCTGCCGCATAGCCCATCTCCAGTACAATGTTGGCTGTCATGGTACGGACACCTGCCAGCACACTTCCTGGTATCACCGGCTGGTTACCTGCCACCATGATCACCGCCATGGTCTCTCCGATAGCACGACCAACTCCAAGGATCACACCTGCCATGATTCCAGACTTTGCTGCCGGAAGAACAGCACAGAACACACTGCGTTCGTGGGTATCTCCCAGTGCCAGTGCTCCTTCATAATAGCTCTCCGGAACTGCCCGGATCGCACTCTCTGAAACTCCGATAATCGTTGGCAGGATCATGATTCCCAGAAGAACAGAAGCTGTAAGTACTCCTTTTCCACCGGTTCCGGTCAATTGCTGTATGATCGGAACGATCACCACCAGTCCAAAAAATCCATATACTATGGAAGGAATTCCTGCCATCAACTCAATGGCCGGTTTCAGGATCGGATATATTTTTTTCGGACAAAATCTTGCCATAAATACCGCACACAGGATTCCGATGGGAACTCCCACAAGAATGGCTCCTGCGGTCACATAGATGCTTCCCACGATCATAGGAAAGATGCCAAAGATTTCATTCATTGGCTTCCATTTGATCCCGGTCAGAAACTTGATCGGTCCAATCTTGGCAATTGCCGGAAGTCCGTTGGCAAACAAAAAGATGCAGATCAAAGCTACTGCCAGAATAGAAACACATGCTGCGATCAGGAATACTCCGTGCATGACGGTCTCTTTTACATTTTTCATATAGATTCTCCCATCTGCGTAAACAGGCAAGGGTGAAAGCATCCTGTTTTCACCCTTGCATCCTGCCCTTTGTGCAGCTGTTTTTACTGAGCGATCTCGGACCAGTCAGTGGTTACTCCGGTGTAGATGTTCAGTACATCTTCAGAAGTAAGTTCAGTGATCGGGTTCTCTTTGTTTACGATAACTGCGATACCATCCAGTGCGATCACCTGCGGAGTCAGCTGTGCAGCTTCCTCATCTTTCAGCTCTCTGGAAGCCATTCCGATATCATAGGTTCCATCAATCGTGGAAGTCATACCAGTGGTAGAATCACTCTGCTGTACTTCGATGGTTGCATTCGGATTCACTGCAGTATAAGCCTCTTTCAGTTTCTCCATAACCGGTGTTACAGAAGAAGATCCACCGACTGTGATCTTGCCTTCCGGCTTGGTTCCCTCAAATGCTCCGGTATTGCCTTCGCTTACATAACCGTTCTCCTCAACAACTGCCTGACCTTCCTCGCTTAAGATGAAATCGATAAAGTCTTTTGCAAGTCCATCCGGATCACCTTTGGTTGCGATGTTGAACGGACGGGATACTTTGTAGGTTCCGCTCTTTACATTCTCAGCAGTTGCCTCAGCTCCGTCGATCAGAACTGCTTTTACCTGGCTCTCATCCAGGGATCCAAGAGATACATAACCGATAGCTGCTTTGTTGCCTGCTACAGTAGTCATCATTACAGAAGTACTGTTGGTGATCTCTGCGCTGTCGATGGTGTTGTCTACTTTATTACCATCTGCATCTTTCTGCTCAATTCCGAACAGCTCGATGAATGCGCCTCTGGTACCGGATCCATCTTCACGGGACAGTACGGAGATTGCTCCGCTTGCTGCTCCTGCTGCGGCGGCATTTGCTGCGGTATCCTCTGCTGCATCAGCAGTATCTGCCGTGGTGTCCTCTGCTGCGGTCTCAGTTGTGGTATCTGCTGCTGTATCATTGCTTCCGCATCCTGCAACTGTGGTTGCGGTCATTGCCATTAACATCATTGCTACGATTACTTTTTTCATAATAATTCTTCTCTCCTTCATGTCATGACTTTTTGTTTGGCTCTTTCTTATTTAATGCCATTTCCTTAGTACGCCTATGATATTACCGTTCCCATGTAAAATCTAAAATCGCTTTTATGTGAAATGTATGTAAAATCTGATGCCAGCGCACTGGCGTCTGTACATTTGATGCTTGTTTAGGATAGTTGGATGTATAAATAAAGTTGAACTGATAGTTTTCTCAAAACAAGAAACAGGGCAGTCATAACGACTGCCCTGTTTCTTCTATTATATCTTCTCACCAAATTCTTCTATCAATTTATTTCTAAAATCATCATCTCTCACCGCTCGTTCTAGGTCATTTCCACGCCCAGCATTTACAAGTTTCAAAGCCACATAAGCCATTGTCACTTCTCCTGTTTTTATGCCTTTTTCTTCAATCCGGTCTAATACATCACACATGGTTTTTAATCCTCCTTTATTATTTTTCAATTCTTCATTGTAAATATCTTCAAATCTGTGATCATCCGTCATAATACTAAGTAACTGCAGAACTTCTTTCAGGTGTTTTATCTGCTTTATATGCGGTCCTTGTAGTCTGGTCTTCCAGATCATTTTCTAATGTAACTTCTTTACCGCCAAACAACAACACATTTACAATATCCGAAAATACATCATTGTAAGACAGCAATACTTTTTCTGCAATATCTTTTTCCCCATTTGAATCCCATCCTTTGTATATTTTATAATATAAACAAACTGTTGTCACTACTATTTATTAGCAGGAATACAACTATTCGTTTATTTTTTTCATTGGAATCTTTCTCTCGACTTGAGATAGATTATATGATCTCTTGATTATGATTAAATAATATCACGTGTTGCTTGGAAATATAAGCAACATTTTTATAAGAAAACATCTTGACAAACAAAATCCTCCCGATTACAATTTTTCAGCAACAATTATTTGTAACAGGGAGGATTTCTTCTATGCAGTTAAATATGACAAAAGGCAAGCCGCTGCCGGTCATTCTGATGTTCACTGTACCGCTGATCATCGGAAATGTCTTTCAGCAGCTATATAATATGGTAGATACAATTATCGTAGGCAGATATGTAGGTGCCGATGCACTGGCAGCTGTTGGCTCCACCGGAACCATCATGTTCCTGATCACCGGTTTTTCTCAGGGGATCACTGCCGGTTTTTCTGTGCGTGTTTCCCAGAAATACGGAGCGCGGGATCAAATTGCAGTAAAGCGAAATGTGGCAAATGGTATCTTACTGTCTATCATCTCTGCTGTGATTCTGACTGTATTCTCCGCATCTATTATGAAACCTTTGCTTCATATTATGAATACACCGGACAATATCTATGATATGGCATATTCCTATATTATCGTAATCTGCATCGGAATTGCCGCAAATATTTTTTACAATTTGTTCTCCTCTTATCTAAGAGCAATTGGAAACAGCCAGATTCCTCTGTTTTTTCTGGTATTTTCTGCCTGTCTCAACGTTGTACTGGATCTTTTGTTTGTTGTAAAACTTCAGATGGGTGTTGCCGGAGCCGGATGGGCAACCAACCTGTCCCAGGCTATCTCTGCTGTTCTCTGTGCGCTTTACATCTGGTTTAAAACACCAGACTTAAAGCCTGAATCAGATCAGTGGAAATTGTCACCGCAGGACACAAAGCCCCAGCTGGCTGCCGGTATTCCCATGGCACTCCAGTTTGCTATCACCGCATCCGGAACTATGATCATGCAGTCTGCGATCAACCTCTTTGGTTCCGAAGCGGTGGCTGCCTATACGGCTGCTGGAAAGCTCCAGAACATTCTCACCCAGGGAATGGTAGCCATGGGTCAGACCATGGCCACATATGGCGGGCAGAATTACGGCTGTTGCAATCTGAAACGCATCCGCTCGGGTGTCCACGCAGCTCTGTTTGCTGAATTTATCTATTCCATGATTGCCAGTGCTACTATGATATTACTCCTGAAACCTTGTCTCCATCTGTTCTTCTCCGGAGATGTAGATATGAATGCCATGATACCATGGGCTACTACTTACAGTTACATGTGTGCCCTCTTCTTTCTTCCGCTCTGCACGATCTTTATCTTCCGAAATATCATGCAGGGCTGTGGATACGGCTTTCTCCCCATGATGGGAGGCGTTGCTGAACTGATTGCCAGACTGGTCGTTTCTATGCTTTCCATGAAGCTTCTCAGTTATCGCCTGGCATGCTTTGCCGATCCTGCCGCCTGGATCGCTGCAGCTGTATTTACTGGTGTTTCCTATCTATATGTTATGCGGCAGATTGAGAAAGAATTTCAGACAACTTAACACTTTGTTTACCATGAAAAAACTGCTGCTTCACAGATGATCTCTCACCTATAAAGCAGCAGTTTTCTTATTTCTCAGCAAGCTCTGTCAGGATAATCTCCATACACACTCTACGATTTGTTTATCTCATGTCCTAATACTTATTTAGCCCCAATTTACTTATCAATGCTTCCTGAAGTAGTTTAGAAACATTGATATGTGCCGCCTCGGCTTCACGATTCAACCAATTGGGAAGTGTCACATTTCTCCGGACAGCTTTGCTGTCCACGCGCCGTCGATATATCAAAAAATCAACATCTACAAGAGTAACATACCCTTTTCCATCTTCCGCAAACGTCCCCTTTTCCGGATTTATAACAGAAATATCCGATGCATCAGGAATTGTTTTTCCTGCATCTTCAAGTGTTATTCCTTTTAATCCAATTGCATCTCTTGCCATTTCAATTGCATCCTGATAGTCTTTTCCCTCCGTCAGGATCTCCATATCCGGAACCTCAACTAAAATAATATTATCTGCAGGTGTGAGAATGACTGGATATACGCGCTTATTCTTCATACAAATGTCCTCCTGTCATAATGAATTATAATCCCCATTTTTTCAAAATTGCTCTTGCCAGACGTTCATTAATCTCCTTATGTCGCGGTATTTCCTCACGATTTTCTCCGCAAACATAAATATCATGATTTCCTCCATGACGCTCAAATCTAAAACCAACACTTTCAAGTTTTTTTATTAAATTTTTTCTCTTCAAGGATATCTCCTTTATATATAAAATACACACTAAATACACACTTGTCAATGTGTCAAAATGTATTTATATATTTACAATATAACTTGGAACTTGCATAGAACCATGCAAAGATATATAGAAATATAAGTTAATAGTTATATTTAGACGGCTGGATATGAATTTATGGTAACATAATATTACCTTTTCCGCAAGAAAAAAGCCGGTGTTCCTCAATGCTAAGGTACACCGACTTATCAACTTATTTACCCTATCCTTGCTTCGCCACCTTTTTCCTGCACCAGAAAAATGCTGGGATCAAGAACACATCTGCAAACAGCCATGCCATGGGATGGGCCAGACAGGTTCCTGCAAATCCTATCATCTGCACGACCACTGTTGCCGCCAGGATCCGGGCGATCATTTCCATGATTCCCGATAAAATGGCAAATACAGAAAATCCCATGCCCTGAATGGTAAATCTGACAGTATTTACCAGAGTCAGCAGGCAATATCCTCCAGTACAATACAGAAGAAATTGATAGGAATACGATATGATCGTTGTCTCTGATGCGTCTACAAACAACATGGTCAGCTGTTTTCCAAAGAAGATCGCCAGGACAAAGCAAAGAACGGATACCGCAAAGCCCATGCCTACCGCACTCTTAAGTCCTTTTCCGATCCGGTCATATTTCTCCGCTCCCATATTCTGACCTGCATAGGGTGCCATGGTCTGTCCCAATGCTTCCAGCGGACACTGAATAAATGCATTGATCTTCTGGCCTGCCGTCACGCCTGCCACCACGGCTGCTCCCAGTCCGTTCACGGCCGCCTGCAGCACCAGTGTTCCGATGGCTGTAACTGAATACTGTAATCCCATGGGGATTCCGATATAACAGAGCTTTCCCATATAAGAAAACTCCGGTCTCCATTCTTCCCGGCTGGCATGAAGCACCGGAAACTTTCGATACATATACCACAAGCAGATGATTCCTGAGACACCCTGTGCCAGAACAGTAGCGATGGCCGGACCTTCCACACCCATATCAAAGACCAGCACAAACACCAGATCCAGTACAATATTGATGCCTGATGAAATCGCCAGAAAGATCACAGGTGTCTTACTGTCTCCCAGAGACCTTATAATAGCCGCCAGAATATTGTAGAGGAACGTACAGGGAATTCCCCAGAATACGATCACAATGTACACATAAGCATATTCAAATATTTCTTCTGGTGTCTGCATTAATACAAGAACCGGCCGGCAGACTGCAACGACCACCAGTGTCATCACTATTGAAAATACGATGCAGAGCCATGCGCCATTCGTCACATACCGTCGAAGTCTGTGTTCTTCTTTTGCTCCGAACATCTGAGCCACGGGAATTGCAAACCCATTGCAGACACCCATACAGAATCCCAGCACCATAAAGTTCAAAGAAGTCGTAGAGCCTACTCCCGCCAGCGGGTTGACTCCTAAAAATTTTCCTACGATCAACGTATCCACCATGCTGTAAAACTGCTGAAACAGCAGTCCCAGAAACATGGGGATCGCAAATCCGAAGATCAGCTTTGCGGGTGAACCGCTTGTCATATCCTTTGTCATAATCCTATCCTTCTACCCTCATCAGACCATTCCATATTCTTGGATTCTATATCTGTCTCGTCGCCTCTCTAAGCCAGATTCGCTCTTTTTCCGGCAGACTTTCTGCTACGGTCTCATATACCTTCTGATGATACTCATTGAGCCATTGCCTTTCTTCTTCACTCATCTCTTCCGGAAGAACTGCATCCAGATCAAAGGGGATCATTGTCAGAATTTCAAAGCCTAAAAATGTACCATACTCATTATCTGTAAGTTTCTTACACACCAGCTCATTTTCCAGACGGATTCCAAACTTGCCGGTCAGATAAAGCCCCGGCTCATCCGTGGTCACCATGCCAGGCTCCAGCACCGCATTGGACAGGGAAGGACTCTGCTTCCAGCGAAATGCATTGGGTCCTTCATGAACGTTCAGAATATATCCAACTCCATGACCGGTTCCATGCTTAAAATCCAGTCCAAGCTTCCACATAGGCTCCCGGCACAGAATATCAAGATTCAGTCCCGTACATCCATGAAGGAACCGGGCATGAGCCAGATGAAGATTTCCCCGGCACACGGCTGTATAGAGATGCTTTTCCTCATAAGTCAGTTCACCCATGGCAAAGGTACGGGTGGTATCGGTAGTTCCTTCCAGATAATGTCCACCAGCATCCACCAGAAGAAAGCTCTTCGGCCCAACAGATACATTGCTCTCCTCGGTAGCAGAATAGTGGACAATGGCTCCATGACTTCCATAAGCACAGATAGGCGCAAAGCTCTGCTCCACATAGTGTTCCTGCTCTGCCCGTCTTGCCTCCAGATAATCTGCCACTGACAGCTCTGTCATATTCTCCTTACCCACAGCTGTCTTCAGCCAGTACATGAACCGGGTAAATGCCACGCTCTCTTTCCGATGGGCTTCCTTAAGATTTTTAATCTGCGTCTCATTTTTGACAGCCTTCAGGAGTTCTGACGGATTCGCCTCGTCCAGAATCTCCACATCTGTCGGAATGCTGGTCAACAGCGCACAGTTTACATTCTTTTTATCCAGCAGCACCCGCGCTCCAGCCGGAAGTGCAGACAGATCTTCATAGATTGATTCATAAGGGCGGATCTCCACCTGGCACTCTGCCAGATAGCTCCGAACCTCCTTTGTCACCACGGAAGGACGTACATACCAGATACAGTTCTTATCCGTCATCCGAAGAAATGACAAGGTCACCGGTACGCAGGGGATATCATCGCCACGTAAATTCAGCAGCCACATAATATCACAGAGGGAGGCGATCACATGCTGGGTAGCTCCTGCCCTTTTCATAACTTCCCGCACTTTGGTAATCTTACTTTCTGAACTTTCACCACTCCAGCACTTCTCCAGAATCCATACCTTTTCATCGGGAATCTGTGGTCGATCCGGCCAGATCTCTCCCACCAGATCCTTTTCTGTATAGATGGATCCGCCTTTTTCCATGGCGCTCTCCCGGAACTTATCCGCACTTACTGCGCCCATGGTCTTTCCATCAAAGCCAACACAGCCACCAGCACAAAGCTCCGCTTTTACATATTCTTCCACAGTCGGCACCCCAGGTTCCCCCATACGGAACAGATGGATACCGGTTCCTCTTAACTGATCCTCCGCCTGCAGAAAATATCTGCCATCGGTCCACAGTCCTGCCTTGTCCATAGTGATCACGGCTGTTCCCGCCGATCCGGTAAATCCGGTCATATAAGCTCTTGCCCGATAATGAGGGCACACATATTCAGATTCGTGACAGTCAGTGGACGGGACCACATAGACCGTGATCCCGTTCTCCTTCATCTTCTCTCTTAATGCAGTTATACGCTCGCAAACTGTTGCCATTAGTTCCACTCCGCTTTCTGAAAGGCTTTGTAACCTCTGTATGCTTCATAAATATCTGCCTTGCTGGACACTTCCCAGGGACTGTGCATGTTAAGAAGTGCCACACCGCTGTCGATCACATCCATACCATAATTGGCAGTGATGTAAGCGATGGTTCCACCGCCTCCCTGATCCACTTTCCCAAGCTCTGCAGTCTGCCAGTTCACGGACGCATCATCCATAACTTTTCGAAGTGCTCCGATATACTCAGCGCATGCATCGTTGGAACCAGATTTTCCTCTGGAACCAGTATATTTGTTGAATACCATGCCATGTCCCAGGTAAGCGATATTTTTCTTTTCAAATGCGTTTGCATAATTCGGATCAAATGCCGCACTTACATCGGAGGACAGCATATGCGAATTCTGCAGACATCTGCGCAGTGCCAGCTCAGAATACTGTCCGGTCAGGTTCATCACCTCTGCCACCACATTTTCAAAATAGCGGGACTGCATACCTGTAGCACCCATACTTCCAATCTCTTCCTTGTCAGTCAGCAGGCACACAGCCGTATATTTCGGGTTCTCTGCCTGCAGCTGGGCGGTCAGAGAAGTAAATGCGCAGATTCTGTCGTCCTGTCCATAACCCATGATCATGCTTCGGTCGATACCAAAGTCTCTTGCCGGACCTGCAGGTACTGCTTCCAGCTCCGCAGACAGAAAATCTTCCTCTTCTATCTCATATTTCTCTTTTAAAATTTCAAGCAGTGCTTTTAGGATCAGCTCTTTTTTCTCTTTGTCCTTCTTGCTCTTCAGTGGTTTGCTTCCAACAATAATATTCAGGTTCTCGCCTTCCACTACAACCGCTGCTTTTTTCTGAAGCTGTTCGCCGGACAGATGGATCAGAAGATCAGAGATACCAAGTACCGGATCTGACGGATCCTCACCGATGGCAAGCTCCACCACCGTTCCATCCTTTCTGGCAACGACTCCGTGCAGTGCCAGCGGAATTGCTGCCCACTGATATTTCTTGATACCGCCATAATAATGGGTATCCAGAAGTGCCATCTCTCCATCCTCATATAATGGATTCTGTTTCAGATCCAGACGTGGGGAATCAATATGCGCACCAAGTATATTCATACCTTTCTCCAGCGGTTCTGTACCGATCTGGAATAATACCGCCAGCTTCTTTTTATGAATGGCATAGACTTTGTCTCCTGGCTTCAGGGTATCCCCGGAGGTCAGTGCTTCCTCCAGAGAAATATAACCAGCTTCTCTTGCCATTTTCTCAGTCAGTCTGACACACTCTCGCTCCGTCTTTCCTGCAGAAATAAACTGGCGATACTGCTCTGCCAGCTTCATGACTTTCTTTTCCTGAGATTTATCATAGGTTTCCCATGCATTTTTCCGTTCCATATCTGTCACTCCTTCTATCTGTTTTCTATTCTTTTCTCCACACTGGATTTCATTCCTTATGTAGCAGATTTTAGCACAATTCAAAACGGTCTGTCCACATTTCTGCGAACAGACCGCCAGTCTTTTTAACCAAGAATCGCTTTGTCGTTAGTGAACTCCTCGCCGCTGACTTCTTCAAACTTATGAAGCAGATCTTCCACGGTAAGATGTTTCTTCTCTTCGCCACGAATATCCAGAATAATATTTCCATCCATCATCATGATCAGACGGTTACCATGGACAATGGCATCCTTCATATTATGGGTAATCATCAAGGTCGTAAGCTTGTCACGGTTGACGATCATCTCTGTGGTCTCCAGAACTTTTGCTGCAGTCTTCGGATCAAGTGCAGCAGTATGCTCATCCAGAAGCAACAGCTTTGGCTTCTTCAACGTTGCCATCAGAAGAGTCAGCGCCTGTCTTTGTCCACCAGAAAGCAGACCTACTTTGGAAGTCAGTCTGTCTTCCAGTCCAAGACCAAGAGTTGCCAGCAGCCTCTTGTATACTTCCCGCTCGCTTCCTTTGATACCGGCGCGAAGCGTTCTTGTCTGACCACGTCTCAGTGCCAGTGCCAGGTTTTCTTCAATTCCCATAGTCGCTGCAGTTCCGTTCATAGGATCCTGGAACACACGGCCAAGATAAGCAGCACGCTTGTGCTCAGGAAGTTTGGTTACATTTTTTCCATCAATGATGATCTCTCCCTCATCCACCGGCCATACACCTGCAATAGCATTCAGGAGAGTTGATTTTCCAGCACCGTTTCCACCGATAACTGTGACAAAATCTCCATCCTCCAGGGTCAGATTCACGCCTTTGAGCGCACGTTTTTCATTGACAGTTCCTGCATTAAATGTTTTATAAATATTCTTGATCTCCAGCATTATCTGTCACCTCCCCTTTTTACCGGTCTGGAAAAATATTTGCTCTGCCAGTACGGAATTGCCAGGAATACAGCAACAACAGCTGCGGACAGGAGCTTCAACAGATCGGTGTCAATACCAAGCCAGATCACGATCTGCAGTACAAAATAATATACGATAGAACCAAGTGCCACGCCTAACAGCCGGAAGCCAAAATTGTGGAATATTTTTCCAAAAAGTGCCTCGCCAATGATCACTGCGGCCAGACCGATAACGATCGCGCCACGACCCATGTTAATATCAGCAAAGCCCTGATACTGGCTTAACAGCGCTCCTGAAAATGCAACCAGTCCATTGGAGATCATAAGACCAAGTACCCGGTTAAAGTCTGTATTGATACCCTGTGCGCGGGACATCCGGTCATTACATCCGGTAGCACGCAGAGAGCATCCAAGCTCAGTTCCAAAGAACCAGTACAGAAATGCGATCAGAACCACAATAATCACCGCTACCAGCAGAATCGTGTTTCTGTAGATCGGCACATTTTTAATATAACGAAGAGAAACCAGCAGGTCGAATTTATCAACATTGATCGCCTGATTGGATTTTCCCATAATCTTCAAATTCACAGAATACAGTCCAAGCTGTGTCAGGATTCCGGCCAGGATTGCCGGGATTCCCATAAAGGTATGTAAAAGACCTGTGACCATACCGGCCAGAAGACCTGCGATCAAAGCAACCAGAAGAGACACCCATACATTATGTCCACTCTGCATCATCATAATACATACGGCACCTCCGGTACAAAGTGTACCATCCACAGTCAGATCCGCAATGTCCAGGATACGGAAGGTGATATATACACCAATCGCCATGATTCCCCAGATTAATCCCTGTGCCACTGCACCTGGCAGCGCGTTCAGTAAACTTACAATACTCATTTTCTTATCACCTCTAAGATCCTTTGTTTTTTATATACAACGGCGACAGCGAGATAGGTGCGGTCCTGTTCTCGCTGTCGTCAATTATATCATTTATTTATTCAGATGCATATTCGTAAAATCACTTTTTAAAGCTTTCCTTTTGCTCATGCATAACTCTGAATGGTTGCATCTACTCAGCTTCGATTGCTACATAATCATCCGGAACGGTGATTCCAAGTGCTTCGCAACGGTCTGCATCGTACTCTTTGGTAAACTGCGGTGCATACTCAATCGGCATCTCGGAGATATTAGCTTCCCCTTTCAGAACCTGTACTGCCATCTTACCAGTGGCAACTCCAAGATCATAATAATCAATAGAAAGAGTTGCAACTCCACATCCACTGCAGATACCTTCCTCACCTGCGATGATCGGAACTTTCTTCGGCTCGCAGATATTGTTAACCAGCTCGGTGTTGTTAGCTACGGTGTTGTCAGTCGGTACATAAAGTACATCGCTTGCATCTGCTGCTGTAGTAGCTACAGAAGACAGGTCATTGGAATCAGAGAAACCATACTGTGTACAAGTGTATCCAAGTTTTTCCAGAGCAGCCTGAACGGTGTCTACCTGATACTGGGAGTTAGCCTCTGCAGTACAGTACAGAAGACCTACATTCTTAGCATCCGGGAACAGTTCCTGCAGCATTGCTGCCTGCTCATCCAGCGGAGCCAGATCGGAAGTACCGGAGATGTTGTTACCTACAGTTCCATTAAAATCATCAATTCCAAGTGCTACACCATACTCAGTTACAGAAGTACCAAGTACCGGAATATCGCTGGTACCTGCCTGTGCTGCCTGCAGTGCTGCAGTTGCATTTGCAAGAATCAGGTCCGTTCCTTCTGAAACAAAGCTGTTGATGATAGTAGAACAGGTATTGGAATCACCCTGTGCGTTCTGCTCATCAAACTGAACTGCATCGCCGAACTCCTCGGTCAGTGCATCTTTGAATCCCTGAGTTGCTGCATCCAGTGCCGGATGCTGTACCAGCTGGCAGATACCGATCAGATAGGAAGCATCCCCATCTGCTGCTGTGGTATCAGCTGCTGCATCTGTGCTTTCAGTTGTCTCTGTTGTAGTGTCTGCCGCTGCAGTATCTGCAGAAGTAGAACTTCCACATGCAACCAGACCCATTCCCATGGTCATTGCCATAACAAGAGCGAGAATCTTTTTCATAATATTTCCTCCGTTTCCCTGCCCGTATGTTACTGATACGGACTAATTCATTAACTGTTTGCAATTATATCGCTTCAACGCGCGAAAGTCAACCATTAAAAATAAAAAAGACAGGTGATATACAAAAAAGGAACCGCTCTCGCTAAGTCCTCGTCCAGCGGTACTAACCTGCAATCTGCGTCTTTGACTTGATTGCAGGAAGTACCGGGACTGCGGGACGTTCCTTTTTGCATATCACCTGTCTCTCTTAATTTCAAAACACAAAGTAATTCATCTAACATAGCAGCGCAATATACGATCTCACGCACCTTGCCTGTTATGTAAAGCTTTTTATGTCCTTTTATAATACTTTGCTTAAGAAGTCAATGGTTCTTGGCTCTTTTGGATTGTTGATGACTTCTTCCGGGGTTCCCTGCTCTACGATATAGCCGCCTTCCATGAAGATCACGCGGTCAGCCACTTCTCTGGCAAAGCCAATTTCATGGGTTACAACTACCATGGTCATACCGTCACGAGCCAGTTCTTTCATAACAGCAAGTACTTCACCTACCATCTCCGGGTCAAGGGCACTGGTGGGCTCGTCAAATAACATAATATCCGGCTTCATCTCCAGCGCACGGGCAATTGCCACACGCTGCTTCTGACCACCTGACAGCTGGCTTGGGAAGGCGTCTGCCTTATCTGCCAGGCCTACACGTTCCAGAAGACGAAGTGCCTCTGTTCTTGCTTCTTCCTTGTTCATCAGTTTCAGATGAACCGGTGCCAGGGTCATATTGTCCAGTACGGTCAGATGATTGAACAGATTGAAATGCTGGAATACCATACCAATATTCTCACGAACCTTATTGATATCTGTATGCTTGTCAGTCACATCATGTCCATCAATGATAATTTTGCCGGAAGTTGCTGTCTCCAGCTGATTCAGACAACGGAGAAGTGTGGATTTACCACTTCCGGAAGGACCTAAGAGAACAACTACTTCCCCTTCCTGTACATCAACGCTGATATCCTTTAATACTTCCAGTTTTCCAAAATTCTTTTTCAGATTAGTCACATGGATCTTACACTGCTTATCTTCCACGGTTTACCCTCCTCTCGATTCTCTTGGCAACCTTACTGAGCGTTACGATGACAACCATATACATGACACCAACAATCGCCCAGGTCTGCAGACTCTTCAACGTATTTCCCACGATCGTCTTACCAACATTGGTAAGCTCCGGGAAGCCAATGATCGACAGAATAGATGTATCCTTCAAAGTGATGATAAACTGGTTAATAATAGACGGGATCATGGTCCGCACTGCCTGCGGGATCACGACCAGAGCCATGGAGGAACTATAAGACAAGCCTAAGCTTCTGGCAGCCTCCATCTGTCCGCGATCTACACTCTCAATACCGGCACGAATGATTTCTGCCATATACGCACCACAGTTCATAGAAAGGGCTGCTGTACCTGCCTGCAATGCATTCAGACGAAAACTTGCAAATCCCAGTCCCTGCATCCCCGCCGGAACACCAAAATAGATGAAATATGCCAGTACGATCAGCGGCACGCCTCGTACAGCATCTACATAAATGGTTCCAATCAGATTCAGTACCCGGTTATGTCCCACATTCATCAGTCCGAAGATCATACCGATGACCATGGCAAATAACAGGGACAACAGTGTCAGCAACAGTGTCTGACCAAGTGCGCGGAGCAACATGCTTCCGTAAACTTCAATAATACCTATCATAGTCTCTGTCTCCTTTTTTTATCCTCTGGTTTCCTGAAAATACTTCTTACATTGTGAAAGCCTCTCACACAGGGGTTTTCACAGTGCAGGAAGCAGCCACAGTATCTGCGGCTGCTTTCCGTCACCAGAATCATACGATTCTATTATTCTTATTTGCTCTCTCCAAGATATTTTGCAAGGATCTCATCATAAGTTCCGTTTGCTTTGATATCAGCAAGACCTGCATTGAACATGTCAAGCAGCGGCTGGTTAGCCTCGTTCATGATAGCGAATCCGTAAGGAGCCGGATCACTCTCCATAGCGTCAACTGTCTTCAGTGCAAGACCTTTGCTTACGATCCAGTCCTGAATGATCGGCTTATCCTCTACACATGCAACGCTGTTGCCCTGGATAACATCCTGATACATGGTCGGTGAATCCTCAAATACAGTAGTGGTGAATCCATACTGATCTTTCAGGCTCTCTGCAAATGCTGCACCCTGAGTACCGTTCTTAACAGCTACGTTCTTTCCTTTCAGATCTTCAAAGGAAGCGATATCGCTGTCTGCTGCTACTGCGAAGATCTGGCTGGAATCATAGTAAGAATCGGAGAAGATCCATCCGTTTGCTTTACGCTCATCAGTGATACTTGCTCCTGCGATCAGACCATCTGCCTGGCCGGACTGTACTGCTGCTACTGCTGCATCCCATCCAAGACTCTGGATATCAATCTTGAATCCCTGATCCTCAGCAACTGCTTTGATGATATCTACATCGATACCAACGAACTCGTTGTTCTCATCGGTGAACTCGAACGGTCTGAATACAGTATCCATTGCGATCACCCATGTTTTGTCAGAAGTATCAGTGGTATCTGCTGCTTCTGCATCCTCTGCTGCATCTGCGGTCTCAGTGCTCTCAGTGGTCTCAGCTGCTGCGGTATCTCCGGAATTGGAAGATCCACAAGCTACGGTTGCCATTGCCATGCATGCGATCATAGACATTGCGACTAACTTTTTCATAATATGTACGCTCCTTTTCCCCGGCTCTGCCGGTCCTATTACATAAGAAGGCGATGTATTATTGTATACACCGCCTTTGATGTTACTAAAAGTATAAATTTTTCTGTCCCGATTGTCAAGAGGGAAATGTTTTATTGTATACACGTATGGCTTTACATGTATTTTACGAATATACCCTGCACATCTGTTACAGATCTTCCGCAGCAGCCAGAACCAGCTGTACTGCCTTATCGATTCCCAGCTTCTCTGTGTTCAGAGTCAGATCATAATTGCGGGAATCCGCATAAACAGTTCTTGTATAATATTCGCAGTTCTTCTTACGGGCACGGTCTGCCTGTTTTACATCAGATGCCACCTGATCCAGTGACACTCCCGGCATCATACCGGACATTCTCTTCACTCTCCACTGGAATCCTGCATGGGCGAATACATGAAGACAATGATCGAACTCATGCAGTATGTACTCACTGTTTCTTCCTACGATCACACAGCTCTCATGGTTTGCCATCTCACGGATCGCATCCCGCTGCGCCTGCCACAGCCGTTCATCCAGCGGCTTATTGTAGAAGTCAAACAGACTCTGCGCAAATCCAAAGGAACTTGGCACTCTCTCATCCCATCTGCGCACATCTTCCGGGTCCAATTTCGGATTGGCAAGGGCAGTTCTCAGGATAATATCTTTGTCATAAAACTGAATACCCAGCTCTTTTGCAACTTTTCTTCCAATCTCTCCGCCGCCTGCACCGAATTTACGGGCAATGGTAATCACTTTTCTCATGACAATTCCTCCGATTTTCTTATTTTCTTAGTTTTCCTTCTCCAGAAGCTTCCGTCCCATCAGCACACCCATGGCAGATGCCATCATCAGTCCTCTGGTCCATCCGGAAGAATCTCCCAGACAATGCAGACCACCAATATTCGTGTTCAGATTGGTATCCATCTTGACTTTGTTGGAATAAAACTTAAGCTCCGGACTGTATAACAGAGTTTCCCCACTGGCAAATCCCGGTACTACCTGATCCAGCATACGGATAAATTCAATAATATTAGTCATAGCTCTATACGGCATAGCTGCAGTAATATCACCGGCTACTGCATCCTTCAGTGTCGGTCTTACGTTAGACTGAGCCAGTTCTTTTGCCCAGGTACGCTTTCCATCAAGAATATCTCCATAGCGCTGTACCATAATATGTCCGGCACCCAGCATATTGGTCAGCTCGCCCACCTTCTGCGCATATGCGATCGGCTGGTTAAACGGCTCGGTAAAATTGTGGCTTACCAGGATAGAAAGGTTGGTATTCTCACTCTTCAGATCCTTAAAGCTGTGTCCATTTACAACTGCCAGATTGTTATCATAATTCTCCTGTGCTACAAATCCACCCGGATTCTGGCAGAAGGTTCTTACTTTATTCTTCCACGGCTTCGGATATCCGATCAGCTTTCCTTCATAAAGAACCTTGTTGACCATCTCCATGATCTCATTACGGCACTCCACACGCACACCAATATCTACTGTACCAGGCTTGTGCGCAATACCGTTCTCCTGGCAGACTTTCTCCAGCCAGTCAGCGCCGCGGCGTCCTGTTGCAATGACGATCTCATCGCCAAAGATTTCCCTGACACCGGATCTGTCCTCAATGCGGACTCCCTTGCAGACATCATTTTCCAGAATAATATTATCACATTCCGTGTTGAAGAGCATCTCCACGCCCTTCTCCTGAAGATAATTCTGAATGTTCAGATAAAGCTGCTGCGCTTTCTCAGTTCCCAGATGACGGATCGGGCAGTTCACAAGCTGAAGTCCTGCACGGATAGCACGTTTACGGATCTCCTTGATCTCTTCCCCTTCGTAGTTGCCTTCCACATGCTCGTCAGCACCGAACTCCAGATAGATCTTATCTGTATAGTTGATCAGTTCCTGAGCAAAATCTTCTCCGATCAGAGTTGGCAGATCTCCGCCTACTTCATAAGAAAGACTCAACTTTCCATCGGAGAATGCGCCTGCACCGGAGAATCCGGTAGTGATCATGCAGTTCGGCTTACAGTTCATACATTTTCCGGTCTCTGCTTTCGGGCAGTGTCTCTTATCTACCGGCTTTCCTTTTTCCACCATCAGGATCTTCTGATCCGGTTTGTGACGGATCACTTCCAGAGCAGTAAAAATACCGGCCGGTCCGGCTCCTATAATAATTACGTCATATTTCATGAGTTTTCCCCCTGTATTTTTCTCGAAGGTCCAGACGGACCGCACATCAGTATACCATAACTTTTTCACTTTGCAAGTGTTTTCACAATTCTCCATAATTATTATAGTATGTCAACGAGAAAATGTCAAAATGATTGCTCTGTTCACAGAGCCGGTCAGTTGTCACAATTCAGTGTTCAATCATATTTTCTGCAAAAATGCCATATCCTTTCGCCGGATCATTGACAAACACATGTGTCACCGCTCCTATGAGCCGACCGTTCTGCAGGATCGGTGACCCGCTCATGCCCTGGATCACACCGCCGGTCAGTGCCAGCAGATCCGGATCTGTCACATAGAAGATCATGCCTTTGTTCACATCACTCTCATTCATCCGAAGCTCCTGGATCTGGATCTCATAATCCTTCAGTTCTCCGGAAACAGAACTTCTGAGCACTGCCCTGCCGGTCCGCACCTCCTGCTTAAATGCCACCTCCACAGTCTCCGTTCCCAGCATTCGCAAAAGCCTGCCTTCTGCCTGACCGAAGATTCCTCTGGATGTATTTTCCCTGATCACACCCTCCGCATGACTGTCAGAATACGTGATCATGCCGCTCAATTCACCAGGCGTACCTTTCTGACCACGGACGATTTTCAGAATACTGGTGTCATAGAGCATCCCTCCGGAGACTGTTAGCAGTTTTCCTGTATCCGTGTCGGTAATGCCATGTCCCAGTGCCCCAAAAACTCCCTGTCTGGTTGCATAGGTCAGTGTTCCGATCCCCTGCACGTCATCCTTGACCCAGATTCCAAGTTTATAAGCTCCTTCTTCTGTCTCCACTGCCTGCAGACGCACCCGCAGAGTCTCGTCTCCACGCTTCAGTTTCAGGATCATGATCTCATCCTGAATCTCCTGCACACAGCGGATCAGCTCTTCCTTTGTATTTATCTGACATCCATTGACAGCCAGAATATAATCCCCACTTTGTACAATACTGCCTGCCGGCTCCCTTGCCAGCCCCTCTTCTGTCTCCACCACGGCTGTTCCCACCACGTAGACACCATCTGTCTCCAGGTAGATCCCCACTGGAATACCGCCGGGGATCACCCGGGGTCTTTGCAGCGTCTGCACTGACACTTGTTTGAAGCCCAGATCCACCACCTGCACCTCTTCTTCTGTTCCTACACGGATCACATCAGGAACCCGGGTCTGAAAATACCATTTACAATAAAAAAACAGTGTCGCAACACTGATCACAAGGGCGCCCCACAGACAGGCTCTATAAACTTTCAGACGGTTCATGCAGCCACACCTTTCTGTCATTATTTCCTAAACATAGTGTCTGCATAAAACCGTCTGATTTTACTGGAAAATATTTCTATTCTTCAGAGTCATGCACATGTTCAATAAATATGCGAGTTATGCTTGCATATTCGAGCATATTTTTAAACATGTATATGGCGAGAAGCCATCATGAGCAAAAATGGTGCCTCGAAGAGGCATTTTTGCGAATTGACTCTGAAGAATCACCTATGTGCTTTAAACTTCTGCGCCAGTTTCTTCATCTCTCTGGCATTATCGATCACTGCATCCGTGATCTGGGCACCGCCAAGGATCCGCGCCAGTTCTTCCACAGACTCCTGTTCATCAAGCAGCCGGATTCCTGTCTGGGTGCTGCCATCCACCGCCCGTTTTTCAATACAGTAGTGGCTGTCTGCCATGGATGCAAGCTGTGCCAGATGGGTGATACAGATGACCTGTCTGCTTCGTCCGATCAGCGCCAGCTTCTCTGATACCTTCTGTGCCGTTCTGCCGCTGATACCTGTGTCGATCTCATCAAAGATCACTGTCTCAATGGCATCCTGATCTGCCAGCACCGTCTTAATAGCCAGCATCACACGGGATAACTCACCGCCGGATGCGATCCTGCCAAGAGGCTTCAAGGATTCACCCGGATTGGTGCTGATCAGAAATTCTACATCATCTGCTCCGTCTGCCCCCGGCTCTTCCATCCGCTGTACAGCAATTTCAAATTCCACATCCAGAAAATTCAATTCTGCCAGCTGCGCTTTCATAAGTTCTGCCAGCTGACCTGCAGCATGCTCTCGGATCTCATGTGCCTGATCGCAGAGACTCATCTGCACCTCTCCTGCCTTTATAAGCTCTCGCTCCAGCTTTTCCTTATGCTCGCCAAGATTCATCAACAGGTCAAGCCGTTCATTCCGTTCCTGTGCTGCCGCCTGGATCTCTTCGATGGTCTGTCCATATTTGGCTTTCAGATGATTGATCTGATTCAGACGTTCTTCTGTCTCCTGGAATTCCTGCTCAGAGAACTCCAGATCCTCCATACAGCTTTCCAGCTCTCGTCCAAAATCTGAAAGCATGGCATCCAGTTCCTGAAGCTGGGAAGAGAGACTCTCCATCTCTTTTCCATAACGCTCCACACCGGATAATTCCCTGCAGGAACGACCAATGAGTTCCGTGGCACTGGGTTCACCGTCCATGCAGAGTTGCTGCACGATGCCAAGTGCCTCCACGATCCTGCGGCTGTTGCTCATCTTGCGAAAGCGCTCTTCCAGTTCCTCATCTTCCCCGACCTTCAGATTTGCTTCCTCGATCTCCTGCACTTCAAATTCCAGTAAAGACTGTTCTCTCATCCGGTCATTTTCATCCATAGAAGCTTCTTCCAATTCCCGGCGAAGCTTTTTTACAATATCGTACTGCTTCCGCAGCGCTTTTTTCACATCTGCCAGTGCTTCTGCGGCATATTCATCCAGAATCTCAAGATGCTTCCGCTTATTCAATAATGACTGATGCTCATGTTGTCCATGGATATCGATGAGACAGGACGCCACATCTTTGAGCACAGAAGTGCTGACGGTCTCTCCATTGAGTCTGCAGATACTGCGACCCTTGGAGATCTTCCGGGACAGGATAACCTGTTCATCCTCTGCCGGAATACCAAGTTCCTCTAATTTATGCCGGATCTCCGGCCGGTCTGCCGTGAAGACCAGTTCTGAGAGCGCGTAGTCCGCATCCTCCCGCACCATTTCCCTGGGCACTTTTCCACCAAGCGCCATGGTCATGGAACCGATCAGGATTGATTTTCCTGCTCCCGTCTCTCCGGTCAATATATTCAGGCCCTCTGAAAAATCGATCTCTGCCTCACGAATCAAGGCCAGATTCTTTACATGCAGGTGCAGCAGCATCGGTTTTTCTACCTCCTTACGATCTTCTCCAGCTCCGCCATCACGGTCTGGGCATCCTCCATCGTCCGGATCGCACACATGATGGTGTCGTCTCCGGCGATGCATCCAACAATCTCTTTCCATCCGATATTATCAAGGGCTGTGGCAACAGCCATGGCCATACCGGACACGGTCTTGATCACCAGAATATTCTGCGCCTGATCCATGGAAACAAATGCTTCCCTTAAGATTCCCACGTACTTTTCTGCCATCTGGTGATCCTGATGGTTCAGAAGCGCGTATTTCTGGCGGCCATTCTTTCCCGGCACCTTGGACAGTGCCAGCTTTCTGATATCACGGGATACGGTAGCCTGCGTCACATCAAATCCTTCTTTTCGAAGCAGTTCTGCCAGTTCATCCTGAGTCTCGATATCATATTGTTCGATCAATTCAATGATTTTTTCATGACGTTTCAGTTTCATACCGCATATCCTTCCTGTTTTAATTTCTGCTCAGCTTGTTGCGGAGTACTTCCAGAAAGCTGACCTGATTGATCTTTAAGATCCGGGTCACTTCTCTGGACTTTTTGATTTCCACATAATCCCCTGTCTTCAATGGAAAAATCGCATCTCCATCAAAGGTTGCACATGCCTCATCTGTGTCTCCCCGTCTTCCCTTTCCGATCTCAATCCTGATGTGATCCTCCCCGGAAAATACAATGCTTCGGGAATTCAGTGTATGTGGACAGATGGGTGTGAGCACCAGCATGGATGCTGTAGGGGAGATGATCGGTCCGCCCGCCGACAGACTATAACCAGTAGAACCTGTCGGTGTGGAGACGATCATACCGTCTGCCGTAAAGGAATTGAGATATTCTCCATTTACATAGACCTTATAATCTACTACACGAAGATTGCCGCTTCGATTGAGCACAATGTCATTCAGCGCAATATCACTGGCGATCTGCTGTCCATCCACACAGACACTTCCCCTGAGCATCATCCGGTCTTCCACCGTATAACTGCCTTCGATCAGTCGATCCAGTGCCGGCATAAGATTCTGCTCCTCGATCTCTGCCAGATATCCCAGATGTCCCAGATTGATCCCCAGAAATGGGATCTTTCTGCCAGCCAGTTCTCTGGCTGCCCGCAGCAGCGTTCCATCGCCGCCCAGCACAAGAATCCCGTCCACATTGCCGGAAGGAAGCTCACAGTGAGCATTTCCATGCTCCTGCTCTTGTCCGCGTACCACACAGACCTGTCCCCGCTCGGTCAGATATCGCTTTGCCTGTTCTGCCAGCCGAAGACTCTCTTCTTTATCACTGTTTGCAATAATATAAAATGTTTTCATAACCCCTTACAGCGTCTGATGCGCCTGCTCCACAATTCTTTCCGGATCTACCGGGCAGCTCTCGGGAGCTATTCCCTCTTCCTGTTTCTTCAGGTGTGCCAGATATTCAATATTTCCCTCCGGTCCTTTGATCGGGGAAAATTCCAGATTCAATACAGAGAATCCAATGCTCAGTGCATATTCCAGCACCTTTTTGATAACTTCCAGATGGACAGATTTGTCACGGACCACACCTTTCTTACCCACCTGCTCTCTTCCTGCCTCGAACTGAGGCTTAATCAGTGCCACCACTTCTCCACCCGGGCACAGAAGCTCGCGCACCGGTTCCAGCACCTTGGTCAGAGAGATAAATGCTACATCAATCGAAGCAAATTCAACAGGCTCGCCGATCTGCTCCGGTGTCACATAACGAATATTCGTCTTTTCCATGCAGACCACCCGCTCATCCTGACGAAGCTTCCATGCCAGCTGTCCGTTTCCCACGTCTACAGCATAGACCTTCTTTGCTCCATTCTGCAGCATACAGTCCGTAAATCCTCCGGTGGATGATCCTACATCCATACAGACCTTGTCATGAAGCTCCACATCAAAATGACTCATTGCCTTCTCAAGCTTTAATCCACCACGGCTTACATATTTTAAAGGGCTTCCTTTTACTTCAATGACTGCTTTTTCAGGGAAGGACGCTCCTGCCTTATCCTCTCGCTGTCCGTCTACAAATACATTTCCGGACATAATGATCGCTTTTGCCTTTTCCCTGGACTCTGCCAGTCCCCGTTCTACCATGAGAACGTCCAGTCTTGTCTTCATCGTCTATTTCTGCTCCTTTCGGCAGGTAATATATTTCTCAATGATCCGTTTGGTCACAGTCTGTGCATCAATACCTACTTCCTCATAGAGAAGTGCCACATTACCATGCTCCACATATTCATCAGGCAGAGAAATGTTCAGAAGCTTCACCGGAAGTTCCTGTTCCACTACATAATCCATGACCTTCTCACCATAACCGCCGCTTCTTACATTTTCTTCCATGGTCACCAGCAGCTTATGGTCAGCGGAAAGCATATCCAGCACCTCTGTATCAATAGGCTTTACAAATCTTGCATTGACCAATGTACAGCTGTAACCGATCTCCTTTAAGTTCTTCCGCACCTGCTCAGCGATCTTCACCATATTTCCCACAGCCAGCAGCGCGATATCCTCTTCCTCGTAGATCACTTCACTCTTGCCGTATTCGATAGGCCGACGGTACTCTTTGAGTCCATCGTAAGCCTCGCCCCTCGGATACCGAAGAGCTATCGGTCCGTCAAACTCCACTGCGTATTTCAGCATATCAGACAGTTCCCATTTATTCTTCGGAGCCATAATATGCATATTGGGGATACTGGACAAATAGGACAGATCAAAGATTCCCTGATGGGTCTCCCCGTCGCTTCCTACCAGTCCTGCACGGTCGATGGCAAATACCACCGGCAGGTTCTGGATACAGACATCGTGCAGCACCTGATCATACGCTCTCTGCAAAAATGATGAATACACTGCAAAGATCGGACGCATGCCGCCTGCTGCCAGTCCTGCTGCAAAGGTCACTGCATGACCTTCTGCGATCCCCACATCAAAAAAACGATCCGGATAAATATTCTTAAACCGCTTCAGTCCGGTTCCATCCGGCATGGCTGCTGTGATGGCTACTACTTTCTCATTTCGCTGTCCCAGCTTCACCATACAAGTGGAAAATACATCCTGGTAATTGGCTTTTTTCTTCTTATTCAGAGGTAATCCGGTCTCAATATCAAAGGGCTCTGCGCCGTGAAATCTGGCTGGATGGCGCTCTGCCGGTACATAACCATTTCCCTTTCTGGTCAGTACATGGACCAGAACGGCTCCCTTTACTTTCTTTGCTTTATTCAGAATATCCTGAAGCTTTCCAATATCATGACCATCCACCGGTCCTAAGTAGGTGATCCCCATATTTTCAAAGAGCATGCCGGGAATGAAGAGTTGTTTAATACCGCTCTTGGTCTTCTTCAGCTGGTTCGCCAGATGGCTGCCACCTGGGATCCTGCTCAGAGACTGCTCTACACCAGTCTTAAAATTCGTGTAAGCTTCATTGGTTCTAAGTCCGTTCAGATACTCGGACATACCGCCCACATTTTCCGCAATGGACATGTTGTTGTCATTGAGAATAATAATAAAATTCCGTTTCAGACGGGAAGCATTGTTCAGCGCCTCATAAGCCATGCCGCCAGTCAGCGCACCATCTCCGATTACGGATATCACATGCTCGTCACCGTCTTGCAGATCTCTGGCTGCCACCAGACCGATCCCTGCAGAGATAGAAGTCGAGCTGTGTCCCGTATCAAAACAGTCACAGTCACTTTCCTTTCTCTTGGGGAAACCACTCATACCGCCATATTTCCGAAGCTCGTCAAATCCTGACTTTCTGCCGGTCAGCAGCTTGTGCGTATAGGACTGATGTCCCACATCCCAGACTACCTTATCCTTCGGAAAATCAAAACACAGATGGAGTGCCATCGTAAGCTCTACCACACCCAGATTGGAAGCCAGATGTCCTCCGCTCCGGCTGATCTTCTCTACAAGAAAATGCCGGATCTCTTCTGCCAGTGTGTCGTATTCTTCCGGTGGTATCTGTTTGATATCCCCTACCTGATTGATCTTTTCCAGCACCATATCGAATCCCTCTATTTCTCTCTATACACCAGAGATTTTATCAGTTCAGTCAGAAATACATTCTTATAAGGAAGGGACGCAAGTCCTTCAATGGCTCTTGCAGAGATCTCTTCCACATCCTTTTCTGCCTGTTTAAGTCCCTTTAATGTCACATACGTCGTCTTTTCATTTTTGTCATCACTGTGGATGGGTTTACCCAGCTCTTCCAGTGTGCTGGTCACATCCAGAATATCATCCCTGATCTGAAATGCGATCCCCACATCAGAAGCTACCTTCTCGATCACAGATACTTCTTCCTCAGAAGCTCCTGCCAGCACAGCTCCCACCATCATGGCCGCCTCCAGAAGCGCTCCTGTCTTCAGCTCATAGATAAAATCCAGCCTGTCCTGGTCGATGGCGTGACCGGAGGACTGTACATCCACCACCTGTCCGCCGATCATACCATAAATTCCTGCCTTTCTGGACAGGATCTGCAGTGCCTTTGCCGTGCGGCGCAGATCTGTACTCTTATCGAACGCCTCTGCTGCGGTCTCAAAGGCATAGTTCAGAAGTGCATCTCCTGCCAGCACACCCATGGCATGTCCGAATTTTGCATGGGTGGTCAGCTTACCACGGCGGTACTCATCATTGTCCATAGCGGGCAGGTCATCATGCACCAGAGAATAGGTGTGGATCATCTCCATAGCTGCCATGAACGGCTCCACTTCCCTGCCTTCTCCTCCGAACATCCGATAGGTTTCCTGCATCAGCAGCGGGCGCAGACGCTTGCCACCTGCTGTCACACTGTAATTCATGGCTTCCATGATCTCATGCTGCGTACCGCTCTCCTCCGGCAGATAACTCTCCACGATCTTCTCAACAGCTGCCGTCTTACTTTTTAGTTCCTCACGAAAATTCATGTGTCTGTCCCTCCTCATCGATCTGAAGCATCTGCTTTTCCACATGATCGATGTTCTCGTTGCAAAGTTTCAGAAGCCCCATGCCCTCCTGATAGAGACCAAAGGACTCCTCCAGTGTCACATCTTTATCCTGCAGTTTCTCCAGTAGTGCTTCGATCCGGTCAAATGCCTCCTCCAGCCGAAACTGCTCCTGATCTGCTGTCTCTTTCTTCTTCGCCATATCAGCCGTTCCTTTCCAGACTGCGGATACCTTCCGTCCGCGCTACAACGGTTCCGTCCGTCACATGAATGGTCAATGCATCCCCTTCCTTCACCTGAGTGATGGAGGTCAATGCTTTTCCATCAGGGCTCTCTGTATATGAGTATCCCTGCTGAAGCTTCTTCAAAGGGGAACAGCCATCCAGCCGCTCCGCATATAATGCCAGCCTGTGCCGCCGGTCTTTTACTTTATCTGAAAATGCCAGCCGCATTTTATCATTCAAATCTGCTGCATATTGCCGCTTCTCCCGAAGCTGATACTGTGGGCTTGCCTGCAAAAGCCGCGCCTGCAGGTATCTTGCCCTGTCACGGTTCCTTACTATCTTCTGCTCCACCCGGTCTGCCAGCTGATTCTTAAAGATCCGTACACTCTCCACCAGCTGACGGTAATCCACCACAGCCAGCTCCGCTGCTGCGGATGGGGTCGGTGCCCGAAGATCCGCCACATAATCTGCAATGGTGGTGTCCGTCTCATGACCCACCGCCGAGATCACCGGTGTGCGACACTCGAAGATAGCACGCGCCACGATCTCCTCATTGAATGCCCACAGATCCTCAATGGATCCACCGCCACGCCCGACGATCATCACATCCACACCGTAAGCATCCAGCGTCTGTATTCCCTTTACAATGCTCTCCGCCGCCTGTTCACCCTGCACCAGAGCCGGGTAGAGGATCAGCTGCACATAAGGATTCCGCCGTCTGCTGATATTCATAATATCACGGATCGCGGCTCCTGTTGGAGCTGTCACGATCCCGATCTTCCGATTGTAAAATGGGATAGGCTGCTTATACTCCGGAGAAAACATGCCCATCTCTTCCAGCTCCCGCTTGAGCTGTTCGTACCTGCGGTACAGATCTCCTTCTCCGTCCGGCAGGATCTCTCTGGCATAGAGCTGATAACGCCCGTCCCTCTCGTAGACACTGACGCTTCCCAGCACAATCACCTTCTGCCCTTCCTGCATACGGAAGGTCAGCCCTGTGCGCCGTTCTCCTGCAAACATCACGCAGGCTATCGCCCCGGACTCATCCTTCAGGGAAAAATATATGTGTCCGGATGTATGATATTTGCAGTTGGATACTTCCCCTTTTACATAGATCCGGTTCAGCATAAAATCCTGTACAAACATATTTTTAATATAGGCGTTCACCTGTCTGACCGAATACACATTTTTCGCCATCTCTATGCCTCTTGCGCTTTAAGCCTCTTTACTGGAAAGTTTTGCCAGAACTGCGTTGACAAATGCAGGAGATTCATCTCCACCGAATTTTTTTGCAAGCTCCACTGCTTCGTTGATCGCCACGCGCTCTGGAATATCCTCGTCATATTTCATCTCGTATACGCCCAGACGAAGGATCGTCAGATCCACCTTGTTCATACGCGACAGCTTCCAGCCTTTGGAATACTTCTCCAGCAGCTCGTCGATCTCCGGAAGCTTCTCCACGATCTTCTTATATTTTTCTTCAATATAGGTCTCATCCTTTGGCTCTACGATCTCTTCTTCTTTCATATCGTCCACATACAGACTCACCTGCTCTTCCATCTCGTCCTGTCCATTAAATTCCACACGGAACAGAAGCTGGAAAATATGCTCTCTTAATTCTCTTCTCTTCATCCTTGCCTCCCATATTTATTTCCTGTACGATTAAAAAAGGATGCCTCTTGAGACATCCTTCTTACTTTGTCCAACCTTATTCCAGCACGATGCCGGCCACGCGGACATTCACTTCGGACACCTTCATGCCGGTCATGTTCTCGATTGCTGCCTTTACCTTGTCCTGCACGATGCCGGATACCTTGAGGATATTCGCTTCAAACTCCAGGTTCAGCGCCAGATCAACCTTCACGTCGGTATCTGTCACTTCTACTTTTACACCCTTGGACAGGGTCTTCATTCCCATCATGGAAACCAGTTCATTCTTAATATTGCCCGCCATGGATGCAACTCCACGTACATCAGTGGCCGCCATACCTGCGATAATGGCAACGACCTCATCTGCAATACGAACCTCTCCACGATCTCCATCTATCTTCAATACATGTGTAGCTCTGTCTATCTTCTCCATATTCCTACCTCCTGAATATCCGATGCTTTTGTATTAGTATACCAAAAACATACACCTTTGAAAAGGGGAAATTTAGCGTCCAAACTCGGAAAGAATCAGTCCTTCGTTGCGGTCCAGCGTCATGCCGATGCTCCAGCTGTTGACCCACAGAAGCAATGGTCTTCCCTTCAGATCACGGATCTTCTTCATGTCGGAGGTGCCGCTGATCTTGTCCATATCGATCTGCTCATTTTCGATCCAGCGGATGTGCTCATAAGGCAGATTTTCCAGACGGATCTCCACATTATATTCATTTTCCAGACGATATTTCAACACATCGAACTGCAGAACACCTACCACACCTACTATGATCTCTTCCATACCGGTATTGTACTCCTGGAAGATCTGGATCGCACCTTCCTGGGCGATCTGCTCGATACCTTTGACGAACTGCTTTCTCTTCATGGTATCGATCTGACGGACTCTTGCAAAATGCTCCGGTGCGAAGGTTGGGATACCTTCATACTGTACCTTATGATTTGGCATACAGACCGTGTCTCCGATGGAGAAAATGCCCGGATCGAACAATCCGATAATATCTCCTGCATAAGCCTCATCCACGATCTTACGATCCTGCGCCATCATCTGCTGCGGCTGGGACAGACGGATCTTCTTGCCATCCTGCACATGAAGCACTTCCATGCCTGCCTCAAACTTACCGGAACAAATTCTCATAAATGCAATACGGTCGCGGTGCGCTTTATTCATATTTGCCTGGATCTTAAAAATGAATCCAGAGAAGGAATCCTCCATGGGATCGACCATGCCCACATCTGCTTTTCTCGGAAGCGGGGAGGTGGTCATCTTCAGGAAATGCTTCAGGAAGATCTCCACACCGAAGTTGGTCAGGGCGGATCCGAAGAATACCGGTGACAGTTCTCCTTTATCTACCATCTCCTGATCAAATTCTGCGCTGGCTCCATCCAGAAGATCGATCTCGTCCATGAGCTTTTCCTTCTGGCCTTCCAGCAGCACGCCGTCGGCCTCGTCCATGGAAAGCACCAGGTCTTCACCTTCCTTGGTACCCTTCTCCGTATCGGAGAACACATGGATCTTCTGGCTCTCACGGTCATAGACTCCCTTGAATTCCTTACCGGAACCGATGGGCCAGTTGATCGGACATGTTGCGATTCCCAGCTCTTTTTCAATATCATCCAGCAATTCAAAGGTATCCATGGCATCACGGTCCATCTTGTTGATAAAGGTAAAGATCGGGATATGTCTCATGACGCAGACCTTGAACAGCTTTCTGGTCTGTGCCTCCACACCTTTGGATCCGTCGATGACCATCACGGCAGAATCAGCCGCCATCAGGGTACGGTAGGTATCCTCAGAGAAATCCTGATGTCCCGGAGTATCCAGAATGTTGATGCAGTAGTTGTCATAGTTGAACTGCAGAACAGAAGAGGTTACAGAAATACCTCTCTCCTTCTCGATCTCCATCCAGTCAGACACTGCATGTCTTGCGGTTGCTTTTCCTTTTACAGAGCCAGCCAGATTGATGGCTCCTCCATATAATAAGAACTTCTCCGTCAGGGTCGTCTTACCCGCATCCGGATGCGAAATGATCGCAAATGTTCTCCTCTTTTCAATCTCTTTTCTTATATCTGCCACGATAGTTCCTCCTCATCGCATCTACATCTTTGCATATTCCGTTTTAGTATAGGGCAAAGAGAGGTAGGTGTCAAGGTGGGAATTTATCTACTGAAGCCGTCCCATCTTCAGATACTTTCCAAGTTCTTCCCGGCTTCGGGTGATATACTCATAAGTCACATACAACGGATCGATCCGTTCTACCAGTTCTCTGACTCCCGTTGCGGTGAAGGGTTCATGTTTATCGATACGGAAGATGTGCTCATAGATCCAGCAGAACTGCTCCGCCGGGTCTTTGGGCATCTCATGAGGCTCCTGCAGCCACTGTTTCACATAATCGCCGGTCAGAGACTGCTGAAGGTGAATTCCTTTTATATAGGAAATCATATCCTCATGCCGATCCAGCATAGCATGAAGATATGCCACACCTTCTTCCTGGGTCTGAAGATCCAGATTAGTATGCAGGAAATGTCCTGTATCCAGCATAAATCCCTTTTTCTCATAATGCACCTGATCAAGCAGTGTCCGCGTATCCTCCGGATGAAGAAATGTCAGTCCCGGCCACCACAGATTTTCCATCAAAAACCAGAAATCATACTTCTGTCCATCCAGCAGTTTATTGATAAAATCCGCAGCCGCATGGATCACTTCCCGATCTGTGTGCTTAGGTTTATATGTCATTCCTTCTTCATTATCCACCTGTACCACATGGAACACTACATATTCCGCTCCCATGCGCGTGGCATAGTCAAGATCCCTGCGATAGCCCTCGATCAGACTCTGCCAGTCCCTGTCCATCCAGTCACCGCTGCAGCAGCAGTGGACACCGTTGACCATATCCGGTGTCAGAAGCGGACAAAGCTCCGGGGAAAGATAATCCCCCGGAGCCTCTGCAGATGAGTATGGAAGTGGCATCACTTCCAACCCATCCAGTCCGTACCTTCTGTAAAAATTCTGAAGATCCTGTGCTGATGCAAAACGGATCACATCATCATATGAGGTAGTTAAGTTCATCTGAAATTTCATCTAGTTTACATCCTATTCCATCAAACCATATTTCAGCTTGATACGATCCAGCTTTTCCAGCATGGATTCTGCCGCGATCCACAAGAAAAACACAGTCGCTGCGGCATGGATACAATCCACCGGAAAACCCGTAACATAATAAGTCATCAATGTCTCCCACGTCAAGGTACTTGCATTGGTCCACATAAGCACTGCCGCCGGATTCATGATTCCTCCATAGACAATAATTGCACAAAATACACCGAAGGTACACAGGCTGCCTCTGGTCCGCCGAAGCAGCCCTTTACGGAACAAGACTCCTGCCAGGAATCCGATCAGTCCCATGCTGAACATCTGCCACGGTGTCCACGGTCCCTGTGAGAAGAAAATATTGGATACCAGCATGGACAACGCGCCCACCAGAAATCCGCTCTCTCCGCCCAGGGCCACACCGGAGATGATCGTCATGGCCATCACCGGCTTAAACTCAGGAAGCATAAAGAAAGCTGCGCGGCCTGCCACGGAGATCGCACACAATACGGCAATGACCACCAGCTCTCTTGCCTGTGGCTTACGCCCCTCAAATACCAGGAAAAACGGCAACATACACTCCAGAAGCACCATCATGGAGACCAGTCCATATTGCTGCTTTGTAAGATAAAATACGCTGATAAACAAAGTCAGAGGAATTAACAGCACCACAGACACTGCCATAGCCATGGTACGTTTGGAAAGCTTTCTCTTCTCCACTGCCATCTGCACAACCACCGGCGGACGGGAGCGTCTTCCAATAGCTGCTGCCGTTACCAGAACCAGACCACAAAAGACCACATACATCCACAATTGCTGTTCGCCAAGTTCTGTCAGTCCACTTGCAGTCACTGCAGTTGAAAGATCTGTCACACTGGTTGCATATAAGAAGATACATACTGCCCAGACCCCTGTCATGATGGCAACTACTCTTCGCCACAATGGTAATTTCTGCGGTTTCCAATCAGGAGTCTCTTCTGCAGGTTCCGGCAGCGGCGGGATCTCCTGTGGGATCTCTGGCAATGGAGGCACTTCTCCTCCACAGATCATTATCACATCCTCTGCTGTCACCGCCTGTGGTTCTACAGGTCTGGCGATCCGGTTGGCTGCCGTCGTATAGAAGCTGTTGCCGGAAAAAAAGACTCTGGCTGTAGCTTCCGTCACAATATTTCCATCAAAAAATAATGCACAGCGATGTGCATAGCGAGCACAGAACTCCACATCATGACTCACCATCAGCAGAGACACACCTCTGGCAAGTAATTCATAAAGGATTTCTGCAAATACTTGCTTAAACTCTGCATCCAGCCCCTTAGTCGGCTCATCCAGCAGAAGGATCTCCGGTCGGAGAAGCAACACCTTGGCCAGTGCCGCTCGCTGCTGTTCTCCACCAGACAGATCATAAGGATGTCTGTCCAGCAACATATCCAGGCGGCACAATTTAACCATCTTCGCCACCTGTTCCTCCCTCTGTGCCTTCGGGATCTTGCTTTCCGAAAAGATCTCAAACAGATCCTCCCTCACTGTCTTCTTCACAAATAATGTCTGGGGATTCTGCGGCAGCATCCCTATCGTTCCAGAAACTGTCACATCTCCCCTGTAAGGCTTCCGTAGTCCAGACAGCAGCTTTAAGGTGGTACTCTTTCCAGCTCCGTTACCTCCTAACAAGGCCAGAAATTCCCCGCACCGCAACGTAAGATCAAGCCCCTTGACCACGTCAGGCGAGTCTTCTTCATAGCGGAACCACACACCTGATACAGTGATCACTTCCTTGTGCACAGGATGTGCTGATTCCTCCGGCAGTGGTTCCAATGTATGATGCAATGAAAAATTCTTAAGAAACTCCCGGCCTTCCCGCACCGTAACCGGACAGGGTGCATCGGATCTTACTGCTGCCCAGATCCGCATGGCCGCCGGCATGGCAAGAAACATTCGATGTCCCATGACTTTCAGTTTCTGTCCAACGTCCCCCGGTGTCCCGGTACACAGAAGTCTTCCTTCATCCATCACAGCAACTATGGTAGCAAGAGGAAATGCCTCTTCCAGCCTATGCTCGGTCAACAGAATAGTCGTTCCTAGTTCCCGGTTGATCTTCCCCAGCACTGCCAAGAAGTCAGAAGCAGCGATAGGATCAAGCTGACTAGTCGGCTCATCCAGGATCAGCACATCCGGCTGCATGACCATCACAGACGCCAGGTTCAGAAGCTGCTTCTGTCCTCCGGACAGTTCAGTGACATCTTTGTAGAACCATCCTTCGATTCCGAAAAATGCCGCCATCTCTGCCACCTTACGGCGAATCGCAAGCGTATCCTCCCCCAGACTCTCCAATCCGAATGCCAGTTCATGCCACACCTTGTCTGTCACGATCTGGTTCTCCGGCGACTGCTGCACAAAGCCGATCCGCGCAGTCTGAGTCCACAGATCTACCTCATCAAGTACCTTGTCACGGAACAGAATACGCCCGGCACGCACTCCATGAGGTGTCAGCACCGGCTTTAACTGTCGCAGCAGCGTAGATTTTCCACAGCCAGAAGGTCCGCAGAGTACCATAAATGCTCCATCAGGAATCTTCAAAGACAGATTTCTGATCACAGGAGACGTCTCCTCCGGATAGGTAAATGTCAGATTTTCGATGTCGAACAACGCCATATCCGCGCCTCCCTTCTGTCAAGAATCACCGGTGTCAGGCACAGTGCCAGATACACCAGATAAAAGCTGATGGTCACAGGCTGACTCAGTACTCCTGTCAATGCCGGATAATACCACCATTTCAGTCCGCCAGCCGCAGTCCCACAGGTCAGATATACCCCGCAGAACCCAAGCCATCCAAGTGCATATCGGTCTCTGTCCTCTATCCGATACAGAGAAAAAGCCGTGCGTCCTTTCAGACCGTAACCACGACTTTTCATACTGTCTGCAGTCTCAATGGCATTTTCCAGAGCCCAGGTGACCAGAATCGAAAAGATGGTCACGGCCTTCTTCGCCCGTTGCCAGGCACTTCCGGTACTGACATCCCTTCCCACACAGAACTGGGCCTGACGGATCACCTCCATCTGATGCCGGAATCTCGGGATAAACCGCAGTGCCATACTCAGCACCAGCGACAGAGCCGGGATCACACGCCCAAACAGATAGACAAACTTATCCGAAGTCATGACTTTGTTATAGCAGGTAAACCACAGCAGCATAGCTCCAAGCATGGTTCCGGCCGCCATCCCATAAAAGATACTCTCCAGCGTCAGCGGATTGCCGGTAGGAAGATATGTAAGAATCGTCACTCCCGCATGACTGAATGCAGGATTCACAACTGCCGCCAGAAGCATCACCGGAAGAGCGATCCGAAGACTGCGTAACAGTCCCTTTCTTCCATCGAGCTGTGCCGTATACAGCACAGCCCCCACCAGAGAGATCAACAGACACACCGGATGCATCAGAACCATGGAAAATACCAGCACCAGTGCAAAAAACAGAAAATTTACCAGCGGATGATAACGGGAAAAAGGATCACTCATCACATCTTCCTCCATTTAATAGCTCATGGAATTATCGCCCACATCCGATCCCAGATCACAGGTGTAGACCCAACAGATCACATCACCATCCTGCACCTGATAACGGGAGCATCCATAGTTAGGGAACCATCCGTTGACCTTATACATCCATCCGGACTGTGAGCCCACATCGAACTCATAGATGTTATTGATTCCCTGAATATAGGCACTGTTGTACATGGGTGTAAATTGGGACTCCATATGGATATGGTTGTCCTTGCATACCTTCTGCAAAATATCATACACACTTTCCCCTGACGAAAATGTGACAGTCGTCGCAGACAGTATGACACCATCTGATGGTATCAGTGACCGCTTATTCTCCTTACATTGATCCATATTGTCAAGGATCGTGTCACAGGAGATGGAGATCGTGCATGTTCCTGTCGTACTGGTATCCACCACCTCATCATCCGGCTCTACCGGTTCCGGTCGGCCATCCGGCACAGGATCTGTGTGATACTGATCCTGTGTCTCTGCACTGCTGTCCGTTGAACTGCTGCTGCCCGATTTGCCAGATGTATGTTTTGTTCCGCCGGAGGCAGAGCTGGTATCTCCGCCTGCCTTACCGATGATCGCCGGATCATTGGGATCCAACGTATCCGAATCCTCATCGGCATTGCCATCCTCCGCCTGTTCTTCTCCTCCTGCTGAAGCGATCTCATGGACCGTAGAATCCTGCTGATCCCCGGCTCCCTCTTCGTCCCCTTCAGAAGTCTCCTGAGATGTGGCCGCAGTGCTGTCGAAGAATTTTCCTCCCGCCAGCACCGGTACAGCCACAAGAAGAAGTGCTACGATCCCGGCAATTAATGTTTGTTTCCAGGTTCTTTCCATTATCTAATCTGACCCTTCCGCGCCTGTGTCACCCATGCGCTTTTTCTTCTTTATCAGAACTGTGATCGCTCCTGCCGAGACCAGAATGCATCCGATCCACAGACCGATCTGACTGGTATCTCCTGTCTTTGCAGCCTTCACCATTTTCTCAACTGCAGAATCTGTCCCTGATTTCCATCCGATCATAATTGGAGACAGACCCGTGGTGGTCACCAGCAGACCATCTGCCGTCTTGGTCACAGTAGGGCTCTCCATATCGCCCTTTGTCTTACCAAAATCAGATGTGGTAAATGTATGTACCACTACAAATTCATAGCCATCCTGTCCGGTTCCGGACGGATATGGCAGCAATATCTTAATCTTGCCTCCTGATGGAAATGCACTCTTCGCTGCCAGTGACCAGACGGTCTTATTATTCTCAACAGAAGGGATCAGAAGCTTCACATCCAGAAGCTTGGTATTCCCAGCTTTGATATCCTTATCGACTTTCTGCACACTGGCAGTCATCTCACTTTTAAGCTTATCAAAGCTGTTGACAGCATCCACATCCTTCAATGCGGAAGGCAGGGTACTCAGCTGCGAGATCTGGATCCGACCACCAACCTTGTGATAATTGCATATAGTACACTGGTCGCCAGTGTATGTATGACTGGCTTCCTTAAGATGTGCTCCGCAGACGGTACAGGGATACCAGTGTTTGCTGTCATTCATCTCATAGTCAGATCCCTGCTTATGCCCCAGTGCCGGAGTACTGTTCTGAAATTCACTGCGTCCGCATTTGGTACAGGTACGCATCTTCGTTCCCGGCTCTGTACAGGTGGCCGCCGTTGCCTCTTTCCATTCTCCGAATGTATGCTGACCATCCGCACAGTCCTTCACCGCATCACTCATATCATAGAGAGATGTTTTCTTATTTACCAGACGCTGATAAGCCGTCATGGCATAGACTGCCTGCTCTGTGGCCATGCCATCCACATCCGTGGCCTTTCCATCCTTCTCCTTCATCACATGATGGAATGCCTTCTTCCCTGTGTCATAAAAAGTCAGAAGTGCATCCACCGCGGACTTTCCACCTTTCACAAAACGGCTGTCTGTGTGAGGATCAATCCCCAGCGCCACACAGGCCGTGATCACCTGTGAAGTACTTTCCGAATTGGCTGCATCATAGGAGCTATAGCTGCCATCGGCATTCTGTATTCTGGACAACGTGTCAACTGCCTTATCAATGGCCGTCTTCACCTTCTCCTGATCCTGATAACGGCTCAGGGACTGCAGGATCATAGCGGTCATATCCGGATCTGCAGATGTGGCATTCTCATTGTAATCCCAGCCGCCGTCTGACAGTTGCCGCCCCAGAATATAATCAATACACTGCTGGCGGATCGTGGTGTCCTTCGTCTCATAGCTGCCGCTGTCCAGTGCAATCAATGCCCAGGATGCGCTGTTGAGACCCTGCCCTTTGATCCAGGAGAAATTCTCATAAGGTGCCACCAGATCCCAGTTACCTACCCTGCGGGCATCCCGTCCGATGGCGGACAGAGTGATGATCAGGCGGGAATTCTCCGTACATTTCACCAGATGCAGTGCACCGGCCGGTGCTCCTGCGTCCAGGGCATTTTTTGCCTTCTTATCCACATCCGTAACTACCCGGTTATAATAATCATCAAAATATTTGCTTCCCTTTTCCAGATAACCACTGCGGGCAAATCCCAGAAGCACCCATTCATCGCCAAACCTGGGACCTGGCAGTGCTGATTTTTCCTGCGCCATAGTATCTTTCAGTACCGTGTCCACAACTGTGGATACGGCTGTCGTGGTCTCAGCAGCAGATACCGGCACACACAGACTCAGCGCAGTCATAAATGCCATCAACAATGAAAGCAGACGCTTTCTTATCTTTGTATTCATAGGGTCTCTCCCTCTCCAGTTAATTTTCAATAATGTACAGGTCGCCTGTCTTCGGATCCTTGAATACTGTTCCCTGATTGACCAGTCCATCGGTGGACACACTGCCGGATTCATGGAGCACCTCTGAAGAATCGATCCGCTGCATATTGTCACGATCCACCGTGGTCTGCCTAAGATCCACATTCCAGAACGTAATGACCGCTGCCATGAGTCCACAGGCCAGTACCAGCATCACGTCCGTCAGGTTTGCCACATACTGCATGGGCTGTACATCCTCTTCCGAGCGCAGGCTTCCGCTGCCGCGCAGACCACTTCCCCGGATCATTGCTCCACCTCCTTCATCTCCTGAAGGCATCCTTCCATGATTGCTTCCACATCCGCCATATCCGATGCATACCAGCGCTTTCGGATCGTGGAAATCACCGCGCAGATAGCAGCCGTGATAATGCCAGCAATGGTGGTATCAAATGCAATGCTCATGGACTGGGACAGTGTAACCGTATCTCCTTGTCCAAGAGCCACAACACCTGGCCCCAACGGGATCAGAGTACCCAAGAGACCAAACATCGGTCCTAACTTGGCTACTGTGTCTGTGATACGTAGGATTCTGTTATAATAATCCTCCTCACTCTCCAGCATCCGTCTGGCTGCGGCAAGTCGAGTCTCCTCCGGCAGATCCGCTGTATTCAGAAGTTTGGAAAACACCAGTTTCTGACGGTTCAGGAATGGCTCCTCATCCAGAATCGCCCGCATATCGTCCGGAGACTGCCCCCGCAGATCATGCAAAAGCTCCACTGTATGTATCTTATCACTCCCCATCCGTCTGGCAGATTCATAGATTACAAATCCCACCTCTATCACGGTGACTGCCATCAGAAACAGCAGTACAATATAACATGGGATGCGGAGTCCCTGACCAATTACATGTAATATTTCTGTCATTCTTCTTTCTCTTCCTTATCTGTGTCGTTTGTAAATGTATCAGAATCCGTTCCATCTCCCCGGTGCAGAGCATTCTTTCGTCCCCACAGGATCAGGACCAGTACGATCAACAGCAGAATCAACAGAATCAGCCACCACAGATTCCAGGTATGGGCAGATTCATTCTTCTCTTCTGTCCACTTCGCATAGAGAGTCATATTGCCGCCGACCTTATCCTTGTCAAAATCCCATCGGTTCTGCAGATTCAGATCGCTGTACCAGCCTTCCAGATCAAAGCCTTCTTTTGTGGGATCCTCCGGACACCTGATCTTGTCTCCCAGGGCAAGGATCTGATCCGGAACCTCACTTCCTCCGTTGGTCTCAAACGTAACGGTGCATTCCTCGGAGACAGTCACTGTCACGTTCTGAGATGTGGATTCATAGCTGTCCTGTCCGTCCTTTGTGGAGACCAGATTGTTGCTGTTGCGGATCACCGAAGAACCGGAAGTACCGATAACCTTCAACTGAAAAGTTCCCACTACCGTGTCAGGCTTCCATGTCTCTCCTCCTGACAGGGATACATAGTTCATATAAAATGCCCGGTCCTGATCCCGTCTGGCAAGATCCGTGGTCTCCACTTTATCCTTTACCATGGCACTGTCCGGCACCAGTTCAAAAAATGTACTGTCATACAGGATCTCATCCTGAACGGCATACATGGTATAGTCCTCTTCTGCATCCGTTCTCTGCAGGGTAAATGTTACTGTAATCACATCACCTGCGGCAGCTTTCTTCTCCGTATTGCCATCTACCGACAGGGAAAAATTATATTTCTGACTTTTGTCCATGGCAGATGCCGGGACAGACAGGCCCAGTGTCAGCAGCAAAACCGCCAGCAGGCCACAAAAAAATCGTTTCATCATTCAAAACCTCCAGCCACCGAGCCCTCCTGCCCCTTTTCAGGGGCAGGATACAGCCCGGTGGCTGTGTGGAATCTGCACATTCTGTGCAGGTTATGTTCAGTTACTGTTTTTTAATAATATCTACAACGGCAGCAGCATCTTTGGTATTCAGTTCACCGTCACCATTTACATCGGCTGTCAGATACTTCTGACGGTTCACAGTCTGGAAGGTTATATCCTCCTTATACTCGGCATTATACATATTCCATACGAACTGAGCATCGTTGATGTCTACTGCTTTGGTCAGGTTCACATCTCCGCCATAGACAATACTGTTTTTGGTGCCATCCACAGCTTTTATAGCTGCTGCAGCCTCTGTCTTCAGATCATCCAGACTCTTTGTTCCTTTCGTTTCATCAGGAATGATCAGCCATGCGTAAGCACCTTCGCCCTCGTTATACTTCTCGGACCAGTACATCTGATTTCCATCATAAGCAAGCACCTTGCCATTTGCCACATCGCCAGTAGCAGTCACCAGATACATGGTCTGTCCGTCCAGCTCCAGATATTTGCTGACATTGACGGTGTAGGTGGGCTCGGTCTTCTTGTAGCTGAAATCAATAGTAATAACACCATCTACTGCTACAGCTGCCGGCTCAAAATCAAATCCATATATCTGATTCCTCTTAGGATTATACTGTTTTATATTCACACTTTTACCATTAATAGTTGCAATATAATCATCCGGTGCTTTATCAGGATTAAGTTTAAATTTCAATGAATAGATATTTCCTGCTGAAGGCTTATCTATTTCTCCGCCGCCATTCGGCCATGTGATACGATCTGTTACATCTCCCCATGCATCACCGGTCTCAATAATCGTGATCTTATTCTCAGCCTTATAATTGACAACGATATTCAGCTCCGTTCCTGTAACCTTGTCTGCTGGAATATTGTAACGCATCCGTCCTTGCATATTTATTCCGTTAATTACATCGCCATTCACTGTCACTACCAGTTCTTTACCTGAACCAGGCATTGCCATAAACCATAATGCTGTACCAGCGTCTACTTCTGCTGCAGTTCCCCAACTTGTATTTGTAACTTTATCTTTTGCATCACCACTAAGGTTAATCTTCACTTTGCTTACTTTTTCAGTTGCCTTAATTACCAGTTCGCCAGTTACTTTTTCAATCGTGTAGGTTCCATTACCATTGTCCTTAATCATATTAGCAATATCAGTACCACCCATAGTAGATCCAGTAAAGTCATACTTCTTACTGATATCCTTTGCGGTAAAGGTATAAGTCTCACCCGGATTGACAGTAGCTGCTCCATCAAAAGCATCCGGTAATGTAACCTTATAACCGCCTACTGTAATGGTGGCTTCTGCAGTGGTCAACGTTGCAGCCGGTGCATCCTTCTCAGAAGCATTTGCCTTGGCGTCTACTTTGGCAGAAGTTACAGCCACCTTAGGAGTTCCAACTTTTGTAGTTGTGAAGAGGAGATCAATATTGTCTGTTCCACAAATCTTGTTATCTCCATAACCAGTAATCTTCAAAGTACCGGCTTTGCTTGAATCAACGGCATCTGCAGCAAGATTGCTGCTCTTATAAGTCAGACTATTGCTGTCATAGGTAACTACCGCATAATATGCGTTGTATGTAGTAACAGCAGGATCACTATTGGTGATCTTCAGTGACACCTGAGCATCTTCACCTACTACTACGGATGATGTCGATCCGCTGACTGCCATAGAGTATCCTTTCGCTTCTGTAGAAGCCGGGGTTACGGTGACGGAAATCGGGTTGTTGGTAAATGTATTTTCTAAACTTGTTCCATCCATCTGTCCCATGTAGTATACACTAGTTGTAAACTTTGACAGCTTTTGTACCGTAATGTTTTGCTTTGCTGTAAATACCAGGGTAGCAAGCAATTGATTTGCAGATAATGTACCACCTTTAGCAAAAAAAACACCTATCGGAACATATGCCGATTCTGCGCCGTTTTTCGCATTTGATTCATTGATGATAATATCAGAACTTCCGGCCTTGGAAGCAGTTGAATCAAAGGTAAACAAATCTTCATCATATTGAACCCGAACCTCTCCAGCTGTTACATTTGTGATTTCTTCATCTAATTTGACGGTTACTTGCACCTGATCTCCTGGATTAACAGTATCATTATCTGCCTTCAATGTAATTCCCTGCGCCAAGGCAGTTACTGCTGGTGAAGCAAGCATAACAGCCGCAAGGAACAGCGCAACTAGATTTTTTATTTTCCAAAATCTTTTCATTTTCTATCTTCTCTCCTATGATTTTTTCTCAACTGGGAAACTAGTAATTGCCTTATTCCAATAACGAATCATCAAACTAATATCTTTTATATCTACCAGTCCATCCCCATCCAAATCCGCCACTTTCATCTGCGTGTCTGTGAATTCTACGGCCTTGTTCCAATAACGAATCATTAAGCTGATATCTTTTATATCAATCTTACTATCATTATCCACATCACCATAGATAATCTTCGGCTCGTCATCGCCGATGGCTGGCAGATCCAGGCTGGTCAGTGCTGTATTGATGCCCTTCAGATCTGTAGCCTTGACAATATTCCACTTGGCCTGACGGATCTTCTGGTACAGATCCCGGTCTGCCACAGACTGAATCTCTATCGCTGCGTGGACACCGCCATCCATATTCATGATCTTCTGGTAAGCCTCAAACTGCTGTGCAGCCAGTTTTGCATCTGTTCCCCAGGTGGTGAAGATATCCGTCAGATCGAGAACCGTATTCAGTTCTTTCTCAATCAGGCTGTCACCATACAGATAAGCTCCGAAGTAAGAACGTGCCTGAATGCCGGTAGCCTTATCCAGATTGTCCGGATTGCTTCCATCTGATTTCAGATATAACTTATCTGTAAGATGATTTCTTGAATCGTTAACCTTTTGCATTGCATCTGTAAGCATTTTCTTTGCTTCCTCTGATGCAGCCCCGGTATCTTTTACGGCAGCGGCCTTGGAATATATCGTCTTCTCCGTCTCCGTCTTTGCACATTTTACTCTCATTGGCAGAAGACCATCTACTTTCGTTCCATTTTCTGTCGTGCTCACCGGCAGCCAGTAAGTTCCAAATCTGGCAAAATATGCCTGTGGCTGCGATTGATAGTATAATTCCTGCGTCTCAGATGCCAGCGAACTCCATGCCGGGGCTACTGATGAATTGGCTTTTTTAACGCCATCTTTATACAAGCTCATCCCTGCATAACAATAAGGGCCGTCAAATCCAATATTAGCGGAAACATACCCTATATTGCCATCATAAGAATCTACAGTGCCAGGTGATTGTTCCTCATATCCCATTCCATTGGTTCCCAATGCCAGTCCACTTTTTGCTGGAATCTGTACCTGAATCGTGTAATAGCGATTCGTTCCATCCTGTTTGACCGCAATCGTAAAGCTCTTTGACTGTGCAACCGGTGTATCATAGAAGAACAGACCATCCTTCGTATAACCTTTTCCTGCAACAGCCTCCATATCGCTGTCAATGAATGTAGTGTTCTCTGTAGGAGCAAAATAGATCCGCTGCATTCCGCCATCGCCACGCTCTGCTGTGACAGTCACAGTCTTCGCGCTACTGCTGCTGATACCTCCTTCTGTCAGATCTACATTATATGCCTTATTACCTACCAGTACCTGCGCCTTCTCTGAAACAACCGCAATCTTCACTCTATCAAGTCCAAGATCTGTCAACGCGGAATTAATCTCTGTAATATCTGATGCATTCACGATTCGCCATGCACGCTGATAATAATATTCATAAGCGCTCTTTGTGGTATCGTCTGTAACAGCCATGGCCGTTACAACTTTGAGTTTATCTTTCTGTGTATCGATACCTGCTGTCAGATTCTTCAAAGCCTGATATTTCCAGGAACCCAGATCAGAATTCGTCAGGTATGTCTTTATGACATCCATATAATCCAGCATCAGATTTTCCTGATATTCCAGCTTGTATTCACCTGTCATAGGTGCTCCACAGGCATCACGGGCCACGAAATCTGTCACTGTAGTGGTATAGTTACCAGAACCATCCAGATACAGTGGCTTTGCGGCGGTATTATCCTTCCAGCCATCAGATACTGTCTTGACAGAACTGTCAAACGCTGTCCTCAGGTCCTCAGGGAGATTATTGTAACCATCCTTCGTCTTCAGTGCAGCTGCAGCTGCCAGATACTTGTCTGCTACATCCTTGCTGCCCCACCATGCGGCTATCGGAATGCTGCTCCGATTAAGTGTATCAGACGCATTTGTCGCCCACCAGCGGCCCACACGGGCGAACTGTATGGTCTGGAAGCCATTCTTTTCTTTGTCCGAAACATTGTAGCCATAATATTTGAACGGTTTATCATAGGTAAAAAGTGCCTGTGCCTTCCTGTTCTCATCCAGTACTCCTTTGTTATAAAAAGCAAAATTGTCGCTCACATTGACCTTTGCTATCAGATAACCAGTACTTTCCTCATAAGTTGTCTTCAGAACCGGATTATCATCTCTCCATTCAGCATTGAGAGCACCATAACGGCTCATGCTCTCATCCGCTTTCCTCTGAATCTGAAGCTTGTAGTAGCGTGCCGTTCCGTCCTGAATATGAACCGCATAGACGGTACGCCCAACGACGCCGGGCAGCCGGTAAAAATACAGCTCGTCTGCCGTATAGCCGTCCTTTTTCGCGGTCAGCTTTTTGCTCAGGGTGCCGCCCGCAGACAGCTCCATCCCAAGCTCCACAGTACCTGCGTTCTCAGCTCCCACATTCAGATAAATCCGGTCTGCTGTGAAAGTGTTCAGCGCACCGCTCTCAAAGGCAACGGTCTTCTCTGTGGGGTTGGCCGGGTCGATGCTTCCCTTATCATCCAGAACTACGCTGCCACTCTCGTCCTTTACCTTAATCTGTAAGGTATCGGCTGCTGCGGCTGTGGGATTCTGCCATTTCAGAACTGGGAAGCCGCTGTTGACCGCAGCGTCTCCTGCCAGGTCGCTGGCAAATTCACCGCCAAGCGTGGGAGCCAGGGCTTTCAGTTCCTCTTCGGACTTAACAGATGCTGATCCAGTAACTGTACCATTTCCATCCGCCTTATCGGATAAAGAGCCGGTTTTGTAGACATTGGTCAGTGTTACCGCGTTGCTGGTTGTTCCGACAATTGCTGCCCCATCTGTGTTGTTCGCTGTCACGCTGCCATGCTGGTATGCATTTTTAATCGTAATTGCACTGTTGGCCCAAACACGTCCTATTATGCCTCCTGCTATGTTCGCATTAGATGCACTGATTACTCCTACATTGTATACATTTTCCATTGTGGTTACATTTTCGCTCTGTCCAATGATACCACCAACTGCAGAAACTCCTGTTACAGCACCTGCATTGAAACTTTTATTCAGAGTCAGTTTTTTACCGACTTTACCAATTAAGCCACCTGCATAGGCACTGTCACTTGTAACTGTAGCTTCATTTGAGCACTGCTGCATGGTCAGCATATCCGCAACATACTGAGAATCATAATATCCTACAATACCGCCGACATTTCCACTCTTCGTATGAACAGTCACACCTTTTGCCGTATGACAATTTTCAAAATAAGCGCTGCCCCAACCAAGGAATGCACCTAAATCTCCTCTGGATGTAACAAAACTGCTATCCGCAATCGCCAGATTCTTAATATGTGGTGTATTTATTTTATCCGAGGTTCCGAATAGTCCTGCATCTGAGGATGCGTCCACATTGATGCCGCTGATAGTATGTCCATCACCGTCAAAAGTACCCGCATATTTATTGCTGCTTGTACCAATTGGCGTCCACTTCTCACTTTTGTTCAGCGTAATATCGGATGTCAATACTGCACAGGCACTGGTACTGCCTCTATTGACCTTGTCCCGGAACGCTTTCAGATCATCCGCCGTAGCGATTCTGTACGGATCAGCTGCTGTACCAGTGCCCTGAGTCAAAGCCTGGGTACTGATTTCCTCCGCAGCCTGGGTGCTGACCGATACGTTGGTCTCTGCCCCATTCATCTGCTCTGACGGCAGATAATAAAAGTGATACTGAGATGTGCTGTGATCCTCTTCCACAGATTCTCCATCCATGGTGACAGTATATTCCGTCTCCTCCGGATCTTCCTGTACATTCAGGCGGACTGCCACATCATTATCTGTGGTAACAGACTGTCCATTTTTCAGATTAACTACTTCTTCCACCGCATCACCTGCCAGATTCAATACTGTAGAGTCCACTGCCGCAGTTGATTGTTCCAGTTCTGTGGTCTCCATGGCATCATTTGTCTGTTCCGACACCGTAGATTCTGTCTCATTTTCTGCGAAGACTGCACCCGGCATACTGAATACCAGAGTCAACGCCAGAAACATCGCCAATAGTTTCTTCATTTACTCCCCTCCTGACATAAATTTTGCTTTATTTATTTCAACAGGAAACCTGCTGATTACATTGTTATAATACTGGATCATCAATGCGATATCCATGACATCCACCTGACCATCGCCATTCAGATCCGCCAGTATCTTCTGCTCCTCTGTAAGTTCCAGTTCCTCATTCCAGTACTGAATCATTACTTCGATATCATCCCTGTTGATCTCTCCATCTCCATTCAGATCTCCATACTTCAGTTCTTCCAGCGTCATCGCATATGCCGCCATCACGGAGGCATCCACATTCAAATAATAACCGCTGGTCAGAAGTGCTGTCTTATCAGGAACTATTACTGCTTCCGCAGAGCTATCCCCATGCACTGTAAAGGTTACTGTGGCAATCTCGCTGTCTGGCAACGCACCCTCCAAGGAAGCGCCGCCAAATTGTAATCCTTCTTCCGTCTTAAGGATCCCTGTTTCCAGTATGGGCTCTGTAAGCTTCACGGACTGGAAGGTAAGCTTCTCAGTATCATAAGCCAACAATGCACTGAAGGTATCAAAGCTCATACCCTCGGGAGCTGCTATGGTGGCAATCGCCGTCTCTCCTGCCTGATAAGTTTCTTTATCAAATGCCACACTCAGAGCTGCGCCAGGAGTGTCTGTGACAGCAAGTGCCTTATCACCCAGCGTATTCAGCAGCAGACGGAAATCATTCCAAGAAGTCGCACCGCTTCCATCCAGATCACACAGCGGCCGGTCTGTCCGGCCTGCGCTGGCTGCCATACGGGAGACGTCCCTCACATCCAGTTGTGCATCTTCTGTGACATCGCCATCGGGCGGCCGGACTGTCACCTTTATCATGGGCAGCTCCGCAGTCAGTGTGTACCGGTTATATTTCTCCGGCAGTACCGGACGGAACTGATAGGTTCCAGGAGCCCCAAACTCCGAATCCAGCACCCATGTCACTCCGGTGATGATCTTGCTCTCACCATCCACTGTCGCCACCAGATACTCCGGAAGTCCCGCAGAAGCGGTCTCCAGAGTGGTTCCATAATCATAGGTACGGATACCGCTGTCACTGTCCGGCAGTTTCAGTTCTGTGATCTGATTATCTCCCAGTGCTTTTTTCATCACATCCAGATACTCCTGCAGAGCTTCCTTCTCCACCGTGATGTCGCGGCTCCGTTCCAGTGCCTTGTCATAAGCTGCGCGGACTTTCGTATCTGCCATCAGATTCTTATCCGCTCTCACGGCAGCCATCACAGTATATAGCTCCGTCCGGTTCATATGGGTGACGGTACCCGCCGACGTAGTGCCTCCACCTCCCAGGTCACCGCCCAGACCGATGATAGAGAACTGCCAGCGCACCACCAGTCCGTCTGCCGCACTGGTCTGTCCGGCTCCCACCGGCGGAAATGCATTATTGACAGAATACATCCAGCCAGACTGTCCATAATAATCGTACTCTCCCAGATACTCTGGATCATTGGTATCTGTATATACGATTGGCTTCGTAGCCGGAGCTGCTGCTTTTACCGAATTCCACATATCCAGAATATAGGATGGAACCGTGTTCTGAATGGATGCACGGTTTGGATCCTGGATGGAAGACAAATAAAAGCCGCTGGTCAGACTTCCCGTATACTCATAATCACGACCAAGATCTTTCAGGATCCGGTCCAGCACTTGTGCCAGTGTCTCGCCACTGTAATAAGGGACTCGCTGAGGCTCCATAATATATCCCTGACCCAATGTCAGCTTTTCTATGGACATCACGATGTACCCCTGGGGTTCTGCTGCATGGACTGTGGCGACCGTGCTGCACAGAGGGATAATGGTCAGCAAGACTGCCAGCAGAATCGCGCCAAATCTTCTTATTCTCTTCATCCTGCTCAACTCTCCCCCTTCCTCTTTCCATGCAGAACACCTGCTGTCAATAACAACCCGCCGGTCGCCAGAAGTGTTGCCAGAGCTTTGCCTGTATCTGATGTCTCATCTCCATCGCCTTCTTCCACAGAGATCACCCGGCCGGATAAACCTTCTCCTTCGCCATCTCCGCTCTCGGTGCTGTCCTCTGCAGTGGCTGCTTCCGTCTCCTGTCCGGCTGTCTGTGACTGTGATGTACTGTTCTGAGTTGTTCCGACCGCTGCATCGGATGTGCTGTCACTGCTGGCGGTACTTCCCTGGGAAGCTGTCCCCACCAGTCTGTCACTGTAAGTCCCGCCGGAGGTCTTCTGTCCTTTCAGAGTGCCTCCACCGCCACTGCCACTTCCGCCTTTGTTGTTTCCATTATCACCGCCACCACCATTGCCTCTTCCATTGTTGCCGCCTGCTGCAGTAACTGTTACAGCACCGGCACCGGATACTGTCTTCTTATCCGTCTGCACAGATGCCCAGATCGTGGTTGTTCCTGCTCCAACTGCCTTCACCAGTCCGCTGGCGCTCACATACGCCACCTTCGGATCATCTGATGTCCAGCTCACAGTCAGCCCTGCCTTCTCCAACAGTTCCGCTTCTTTGACCGTCAGCTGCTTCTGCCCGCCGGTCGTCAATGATACCGGATCCATCGACAGTTCCTTCGGAATAACAACTACCGTACACGGGTTGCTCTTCAGATCTTCTCCCAGCTTTGCTGTGAGTGTACTGATACCGGTTGCTTTTGCTCTGACCTGATAGGTATTTCCACTGATATGTCTGACTTCAATGACATCTTCCGTTCCTTCCGTCTGCCATTCCAGACTGTCATATACATCCGATGCAAAATGTTCACTGATGGTTACATTCGCCCATCCGTCCACAGTCAGCACCAGTTTCTCCGGTGTCACAGTAAGGGAATCCGGCTGGTCCTGTATATATTCGATGACCCAGTCGCTTCCATTCTGCTTTACTGTCCAGGTGTAGCCAGGCACATCCTCCGGAACAAACTCATAGATCAGCGGAACCAGCTTCTCTCCACGGTCGGTCAGCTGGCAGATCCAGCCGTTGTCAGGTCCCAGCTTCAGAGGTGTCATGGAGACACCATCCTTCATCACACCCATTACCGTATCGTACTTTGTCCCTTTGACTGCGATCTCTTTTCCGTATTTTTCCAGACCTTTCACTTTCAGTGTGGGTGGATCCACCACTACTACTGTCATGGTGTAGTTCTTCTGGTCATCCGGTACATCCTTACTCCAGTCATAGTCCACCCATCCGGCTTCCGCACCGGGCTTCAGTGTAAACTGGAACTCATAGGTCTTTCCGCTCTCGGCACTGGTCACACTGCTGTCGAAATCATCCGGAATCTTCAGCCAGTTGGTGGGAAGCCAGGTTCTGGCACTCTGTACCGAGGTCTGCAGTCCAAGTCCCGATGATCCTTCTTTTCCGTTCGGGTTGTCTGGATTGTAGATTTCCTTCGATGTGGTTCCCGTGTAGACATTGAGGATTGCTTCTGTCTTCTTCTTGTTGGTCGTCTGACATGCCTCCGGGAATTTCACTTCATTTTTCGTTAATTTTACGCTTACCGGCCGCAGACCCTTCAGTACCACAAAGGATGGATAAGCCAGATCTTCTGCAGGCACATAACCTGCCGGAAGTACCGCTATAAAAGTATAATACTTCTCATCCCATTCGGATGTATCCCATGTAGGCTTGCAGGACCAGGTCACATTCATTTCGTAGATCTTACCGTCTACATCTTTTCCTTTGATCGTCCTCGGAGTAAACATGCCCGGCTGTGCATTATAGGGCACCTCCGTGGGCAGATCCTCCGGCGGCCAATCCACAAATTCTACGATCTTAGTACCGATTTCCTGATGCCGGAAGGTATCGGAAGCTTTGTAAAGTGCATTTACCGCTTCATTGATCTCATCAAACTGAGTCTGCGTCATCAACCGGCGGTCCTTATCGCCATACTTCAGATAAATCTCATTAGAATCTTTGACAACATTCCTCAGAGCTTCTTCTGCGCCCTCCTCATACTGTCGTCTGCCATTCACCGATTCTTCCAGCAGATCATAGGCATCCGATAATGCCACAGAAAGCATGCCTACTGTATAGTTGACATAGAGCTTTGCTGTTGCTTCCAGCTGAACATTACCATCGTCGTATGTCAGTCTGATATCTGTAATTCCCTGTTTCAGCAGCTGTACCGTAAGATTGGCACCATTACGTGTCTTGCCATCCCAGCTCGCCACTTCCTGATTGAGCAGCTCAATCTTAAGAGTCTCATCGTCCAGTGCCCTGGCTGTATCCACCGGATCGCCGTCCCCATCTGTGATGCTCACACCACTGAAAGTAAGCTGTTGTGTACGGATCGGACGCTTATCGGTGATTGTCAGTTCTCTGGACTGATAGCTCTTTGGAACGACAATTGCCGCCCGACCGGATTTATTTACCGTGATATAATAAATAGCCTTATGGATACCATCCTTTGCCGTAACGGTTATGGTTACGTTAAAGGAATCTTTCTTCATGACTGTCGGTTTGTCTGCACTTCCAAAGGATTCATAGTAGTCTGCCACATGATAGGTACCGTCTTTCAGCAGAGTCCGGCGCTGCGGTGTTTCATTTCCACCGTCCACAACAGCCTCCTGACCATCCTTCAGTTTCACACGCAGGTGGATGACCTGACTTAAATAGTTCAGATCAAAATCATCCGGCGACAACCCTATGGTACTTTCATAGCGTGCAGGTGCATTCTTTGTCGCTTCTTTCCACTCAAAGACTGGTTCTATCTCTCCTGTAGCCTCTGCACCATTTTCTGTTCCTTGCATATACAGTTCTATCTTCTCCGGCTCGGTGTCCACAAGTGCCGGATCATCATCATTTGGATCTGTGTAGTTGATAAGGATCGCCATCGTCTTATACGCATCAATCTCTACCGGCTTTCCATCCTCCCAATGGGATTTATCTACACCGCAATAACGCAGCAGTACCCAGTTCAGCCCCTTCTTCAGATGAATCTGCTCTGACAGGAACGTCTTTGTCACCGGATCATCTCCTGATGCAGTCACAAAGGTCTGCATCACTTTGTTATGCTGATCCACCAGCTGTGCCCGGAATTCCTGATTAGCCAAAGCCTTACCGTCAAAACCGATACGCACCGTATCAATGGACGAACTTACACGAACAACCGCATCTTTCTCTATCTTATCGCCGATCTGATCCCCAGGATCCTTTCCTTCTCCGTCATAGATCTTCACATTGCTGATCGTACTGGTTACCCCATATCCAAAGCTGTAGAAAGCGTAGGTAGAGGTCAATCCTGTAATCTCATCTTTCAGCACCAGAGTATTGCAGTTTTCCAGATACTGAAATGGAACTTCAAAAACAAATGTCCCATCAGATGCCACATTCAGCTTCTTTCCATTAAACGTAACTGTCACATCTGTGGATGTCTTACCTTTCAGTTTTCTGGCTGTGCCACCAAGTGGACGATTGGTATACAGAAAATACGCTGTATTGTCCGGAGAAAAAGCTGGATACATATCATCCAGAACATTGCTGTTACTATTTTCCGCATCATAGAGAGCTGTAAGCTTCGGAAATTCCAGTGAAGTCTCTTCTGCGATCTCTTTTGCTTTCTTCAAAGCTTTCGCCAACGCATCCGCTACAGCCTTCTCTGTATCGGCATTGTTGATCTCATCTATTCCACCCTGCAGACACTGCTCCAGCAGCTGCCTCTGCGCCACAGTCACCCCAGCGTCCAGTTTGTCATCAATCGCTTTCTTCAACTGCTCCACTGCATCTGCTTTTGCTTTACGAAGTGCATTGTCTGCCGCTGCATCTATCGTCACACTGCTCTTGACATTCAGAACCTGATAACCGTTGTATGCCGTTGCAGACTTTCCTTCCAGGTAAGCCACACTGCCATTTGAAAAACTCAGAGATTTGCTTCCTCCCGTCATAGCCATGAATGTCACCTCTGCGATGACAATACCTTCACTTCCAGGATTCTGCACAGATGTGCTCTGCACCGTGACTTCCAAAGCACTTTCCTGTACTTTTCTGACTGGCATATTGAACTCGGCGCCTGCGCGTATATTCTGATACTCCAGGCTGTTGCTGTCGTAGGTCAAATGAAGACCTGCCGCGTCAAACTCTGAACCATATACTGTAACACTTACCTTAACTGTTTCCCCGGCAGTATAGCTGCTTTTATCAAACGCAGCCACCATCTCTATACTTCCATTGTCTGCAGGTGCAGCTATCACCGGACTTGCCAAAATTACCGTCATCAGCAATGTCAGTACCAGACAAAGCCCCCGCTTTATCATATTTTTATATTTCGTTCCCAACCTTATATCTCCCATCCACACACTCCTTTTTATGAAAAAGGCATTTTTTGTACAAAAAAAGGAAACGGCATGCCGGGTTTTCCGGTTCCGTTTCCTGATAGTTCCTATTCTGTGTTCAAGAAATGCTTTACGCTCTCTATCTTCCTGGCAGCATACCGCGCGCCGACTGTACGGCAGCACAACTCTGTATCAGAATCTCACTGATCTGCGATATCACTTACCTTTAGTTTTTGTTAAAAATATAGCATATCCATATTTTCATGTCAATATATACAAAAATTTTTATTTTAGAAGATTGAATTATTTCATATTGCATGGTATAGTAGCACAGTAAAATTATATTTTTAGATTGCCTGTAACAAATGCTGTGCAGTTGACAGTTTTTCCTAAGAGCTGTCTATCTACAGTTAAAAGGAAATCAGGTGAGAGTCCTGAACAGTCGTGCTACTGTAAGTGCATCCGCATAAGTCAGTTACCTGCTTGTTGCTTCCCCCCATTTTCAACACGAGATTGAATATGGAGCGGTGATTTATTTTGTATCAAAAGACAAGTACAGATTATCACTTGTCATTTTCGACATTGTTGAAAGGGAGTTTTTTTAGTGTCTAAAATTATGACTGTGAAAGCGCAACAGATCTTGACCCGAAATATTGCTCGCAACTATGTATCAAAAGATCCTGTCTTATCCGATCAGTATTTGCTGATTTCTGCGGGTGCATTTTCTGGTCAGAACAAAATTGTTACGATTGCATTTCCAAAGCATCTTGTTTCTATTAAGAACAAGGGGTTTTATAGCTGTCAATATTTATCTGAAGTACAGCTTCCCCATTCTGTGTCCGAAGTTGGCACAGAAGCATTTGGCGAATGCCATCGTCTCCGGAAGGTCTACATTTCCAATAGCTTGGAACACATTCCAAACTACTGTTTCCGAAGGGATAAAAAATTACATACAGTTCTGTTTACACCTAATAGTATACTTACTTCCATTGGAACAGAGGCATTCTGCGAATGTTCTTCTCTGAACTCCATTCTGCTGCCGCCCATGGTAAAAGAGATTGGTGCCCGGGCATTCTACCGCTGCAAATCCATGAAGCTGGTTCGCTTTCCAGAGGGATTGACGAGCATCGGTGAAAACGCATTTTATTTCTGTGGCATAGAGTCTCTTGTTCTTCCCCAATCGTTGGAAGAGCTTGGAGACAGTGCATTTTTCAAACGTACCAGTCTGCTCCATGTGGAACTTCCCACCGGCATCCGCAAGCTCGGCAAATGGGTGTTCCATGGATGCAGTCGTCTGAAAACTCTGACCATCCGCCACGATCCCGAGGAGATTGGTCCGTGGGTCTGCAACCGCGCAACCACGATCCGCTGCTATGAAGGATCGAAAATGGATGCTTATTGTAAAGAATATGAATTCTCTGTGGAATATCTTGTGGATTGAGGAAGAAAACGGATTTACATGATGGCCGTCACTGTGAAGTGACGGCTGTTTTTTATGCGGATATGGGTTGAGCGCAGGTGCGGGGTGCTTCGGACAATCACCGCGTACTCAATGCTTCAATTCTCCAAAGTCGCAACACATTGCTCATAAATCATAGCGCAATGCGAACATTTTTCTTGCTTTCCGTTCTGTTATATGCTATTCTATGCCTAATCTGTATGTATCATTGTTCTATATTCAGATATCCAGTCCGTCAAAAGTAACTATCCATTTTAATTTTCAGTTTTTGCATCATTCTTTGCACGTTCCAGTTGTAAAATTTTATAAATTCCTTGCAACGCAAAGCCAATGCAGATACAATAAAGGAGTACTAAAGATTCATAACCATGTCAGGCAGGTAAAAGCCAGTGAAGAGATTGGAGTGAAATTTATGCAGAGATGGGAAGAAGAAGCTATGTGGAAACGTGAAGGCAGAGAGGCTGGCCTTGCTGAAGGTCTTACTAAAGGAGAGCTCATCGCTCAAATTCGTATTATCCGCTCTCAGTTTCTTACCAAGCATAAAATTTCTGAACTAATTGCCGATGATCTGGGACTTGCCCCAAAGTTTGTTCAACAGATCTGTGACTTTCTGACCAAACATCCACAAAAATCTGACGAGGAACTTGCCGACTATTTCTTAAACAAGAATAAGTAAAAACAGAGCCCCCAATTGTGCTGCTATTTGCTGATATGTTTCCTACATAGCAACACAGTTGGGGGCTTTTCGTCACAATTTCAATTAACTTCACATTTTTTTAAGAATTCTTAGGATTTCCTGCTATTGTTTTCTTTTTTTGCATATGCTATGATACCGAAAAACAGGAATAATGACTGATGTTGCGTATTTTGCAAGACGCAGGAGGTTTCATATGCTTGCACGGTTCAAAGGATTGAAAGAGAAGTATCCGTATTACTGGGTCTCTCTCTATTTTGTATTTTATATGATCTGGTTCGCATGGGTAGAAAGCCGGGCTAATCTCCCCTATCATGTGATCCATTTTCCACTGGATGATTACATTCCGTTCTGCGAATATTTTGTAATTCCATATATATTATGGTTTGGCTATATCGCAGTGGTATATCTGTGGCTGTTCTTTCACGACAAGTCCACGTTTTTTAAGTACATTGCGGTGATTTATACGGGAATGACACTGTTTCTGATCATTTCCACCATTTATCCCAATGGACACCTGCTGCGGCCGACAGAATTTTCCAGAAACAACATTTTTATCCGGCTGGTGTGCTTCATCTACTGGGCAGATACTTCCACAAATATTCTTCCAAGCATTCATGTGTTCAATTCCATCGCCGCACATGTGGCAGTCATGAATGCACCGGAACTGAGAAATAAAAAGTGGACAGTCCGCGGATCGCTGATCTTATGCGTATCCATCATTCTGTCCACCATGTTCATCAAGCAGCACTCCTGCATAGATGTGATGCTCGGTATCCTGCTTGGTATTCTTATGAATTATGCAGTGTACCGTACCTCGTTCCTAGTTAAAGCCCATGACTTTATTGGCAAGCTTGTACGCGAAAACCGAGACCTTTCTCCCTCCCTTTCCAGGGATGTTCATAGCGCGGCCAAAGATGCCGAAATATAATTTGTAATAAAGACCTGCGTCCTTCTTCTTGAGGTACTGCCACAGGTCTTTTTTCTTGTCCAGACTTTCCTGTGTCCCTGAACGGATCAGCATGATAGAAGAAACGGTCATCATAATATCCAGATAACTGGTCATATATTTTCTAAGCTTCGGATTCTGGATCGTGCGAAGGTCATACTGATCGATCATGATCTTGTTGACCTTGATCTGCTGATCCACACGTCCGATCATCACCTGCTCATTGACAGACTGATCTGATCTTCCGATGAAGTAGTGATATAGATCCAGATCCATATAGTACAGATTTTTCACATAGGGCAGTGGATAATAAACGAAAATGTTATCCACATAGAAGGTATGCTGTGGCAACTCCAGTCCACAGTTTTTCAACATCTGTGTGCGGTAAATGACGGAGTGCATCAGAATATACTGTCCCAGATGAAAATGCTTTGCATCCTTCCAGGTAAACACCTGATTCTGAGGAAATACATTTGCATAACGGATCGCCTTCTTATGTTTTACGCCCTGCTTATCGTAAATGTAATTGCAGAGCATCATATCTACATTCTGTCCCTCTCTTACCAGTTCAGCAAGTTTATCCAGCACCTTCGGATAATTTTCCTTGTCCAGCCAGTCATCACTGTCTACAACCTTGAAATAGAGACCGGTTGCATGTTTAAGACCGGTGTTGACCGCCTGGCCATGTCCTCCATTTTCCTGATGGACTGCCTTAACGATTCCCGGATATTTTGCTGCATACTCATCAGCGATCTCTGCCGTATGGTCTTTGGTAGATCCATCATCTACAATGATGATCTCCACTTCATCTCCGCCCGGAAGCAGGGATTCGATACAATTTCTCATATATCCTTCTGAATTATAACAGGGGACTGCGATTGACAAAAGCTTCATATTACACCTCTTTATCCTTTTTTATCTTATCTGTCAGCTCCAGTGCCTTGAGCACCATAGCATCAATATTGTAATATTTATATTCTGCAAGTCGGCCAAGCAGCCATACATTCGAGATATGCTCCACCAGCCCACGGTACTGCTCATACAGCTTCTGGTTTGCCTCATTTGCAATGGAATAATATGGGATCTCACCTGCTGCTCCTGTATAAGCAAACGGGTACTCTTTCACAATCGTAGTTCCCTCTGCCTTCTGTCCGGTCAGATACTTGAACTCAGTAATACGGGTGAAATCTTCACTGACCGTATAATTTACCACACTGTGTCCCTGATAATCCGGCTTGTCATAATATTCAAAATCGAACCGTAGGGAACGGTACGGCAGCCGTCCGAAGCGGCAGTCAAACAGTTCATCCAGCGGACCTGTATAGATCACATCACCGGTAAATGCCTGTCCGTCAAGAGATACGCTTCCTTCTGAAAATGTCACACGGCTTCTGGCATCCACGCCGGTCTCCACAGTGATATTCGCATGGTCCAGCATTTTCTCAAACATCGGTGTATATCCGTCAAGAGGCATGCCCTGCCACGGTTCCTGGAAATACCGGTTGTCATGGGAGATCAGCACCGGCACACGGCCTGTCACAGCCGGATCGATCTGCTCCGGCGTCTGTCCCCACTGCTTCATAGTATAATGAAGAAAAATATTTTCATAAACATAATCTGCAATCTCACGGATCTCAGGGTCTTCATGCTCCCGAAGCTTCAGAATCGGCACACGGCTCTCCAGCCCAAATGCATCGATGAGCTTCTTCTCCAGTGCATCCGCCTTCTCCTGCTCATATACCATATGAAGGGTGTTCAGGTTGAAGGGCACCGGGATCAGCTTGCCATGGACATTTGCCACAACCTCATGTCCAAATGCATACCAGTCCGTAAAACGGGAGAGATAGTCATACGCCTTCTGCTCCTTTGTATGGAAAATGTGCGGTCCATACTTGTGAATCAGGATTCCATGTTCATCCTTCTCGTCATAGCAGTTGCCGCCGATATGGTCTCTCTGCTCCAGTACCAGCACCTTTCTTCCAGATTCTGCCAGATCCCTGGCTGCCACACAGCCAGCCACACCAGCACCAATGATCACACTATCAAACATATCCTACTTACCTTCCTTGTACTTTTCCTGTCCCAGAGAAATGTTAAGATACTCTGCATATGCTGCAAATGCGGCAGGAATCGGATAATGCTCCTCCGTCTCCTTCACATCTACAAACAGCAACCCTTCCTGGTCCATGTTTTCTGTCTCTTCCAAACTGATCGCATAACCGGTCATGTGCCATTCCACATGGCTGAAAATATGCTTTGCTCCCGTTAAAGGCAGAATACGAAGCGGTGCATATCCCCATGCCTTCACCTGGGCAAGAACTTCTTCCTCACTTAAATGTCCCTCTAATCCTGGCAGTTCGTATAAGCCTGCCAGCAGTCCTTTGGAAGGACGCTTGCGGATACCGACCCGGTCTCCTTCCTTCAGGATCAGGATTGTCCGGTCTTCGATCCTACGCTCTTTTTTCACTTTTTTCTTCGGAAGTTCATCCACGATTCCCTTCTTATATGCCTCACACAAAAATGCCAGCGGACAGATCTCACATTTTGCCTTTCCATTAGGCACACACACGATGGCTCCGATCTCAATCAGGGCCTGATTAAAATCTCCTGCCCGATCTGCCGGAATGATCTTCTTCACTTCTGCTTCCATGGCAGTCTTTACCGACTGCTTCAGCACATCCTCATAACTGGCTGTCACACGGGACAACACTCGTAATACATTCCCATCCACCGCAGGCATGGGTATGCCAAATGCAATAGAGCTGACTGCTCCTGCTGTGTAGTGTCCAAGCCCCGGCAGGCTTAAAAGCTTCTCATAGTCCGCCGGAAAATCACCGCTATATTCGGACACGATTACCCTGGCTGCCTTCTGCATGTTGCGGACCCGGTTATAATATCCCAGTCCTTCCCACAGCTTCAGAAGCTCGTCCTCCGGTGCCTCTGAGAGTGCCTGCACATCCGGCAGTGCTTTGATGAACCGCTCAAAAAATGGTTTGACTGCTTCTACACGAGTCTGCTGCAGCATGATCTCAGATACCCACACCCGATAGGCTGCAGTATCTTCTCTCCACGGAAGCACCCGCGCATGCTTATCATACCATGAAAGGAGCGGCGTTACAATCTGTTCAAGCACGATATCTACTCCTTAACTTCTTAAGTTTTCTAAAGATGACTATTCTAATGGGTTATGAATACTACAGCCGAACCTCCACCATCTGATCTGCTCTGATGGATTCCGGTGTCACCTGACAATCCACTGCCAGCACCTGCACACCTGCTTTTTCTGCTCTTCGGAGTGCTTCTCCAAATGCTGGATGTGTCCGGTCGTTGGGTTCCAGATAACGGATTCCTTTCATCTGGATCACAAATAAGATCCCTGCCTCATAGCCATCTTCCATGCAATGGATCAGTTCCTCCACATGCTTCACACCCCGTTCGGTCGGTGCATCAGGAAATCTTGCAACTCCGTCTTCCTCCAGAGTCACACCCTTGACTTCCAGAAACAGACGATGTTCTCCCTGCTCCAGATAAAAGTCAAACCGGGAATTGCCGTATCGGGTCTCCGGACGGATTGATGTGGTCATGTCGTAGCATTCTAATGCATCAGCTGCCCATCCTTTAACAGCTGATGCCTGTCCGGCACGCGCCAGACCGCCGCCTCGGATCCATTCTTCTGCGACTCTGTTCGGTATCTGGGAATCCATATTGATGATGGTTCCTGCCTTATCCACAGCGATCAGATCCAGTGCCGTCTTACGATTCGGGTTTTCATTTCGCTGCACCCAGATCCTTGCCTCGGGTACCAGAAGTTCCCGGCAGCGCCCCGTATTTTTTACGTGACAGATCTCAATCCCCCGGGAAGTTTCCACCTGTGCTATGAACCGATTAGGTCTTGATTTAAATATTGCTTCTTCTATTCTCTCGTAAATCATGGAGTTAGTATAGCACAAATGCTTGATTTCTCTCAATGTTTTTATTAGAATGATGCCAGGGTCGAAAGCCGGAAACCACGCTGCGCTTGCGCATAAGTGGTTTTATGGCTTAGCGACCCGCTCCGACATGAGGATAACAGTGGGGTGTATGCCACACGATATCCGAATGACGGGCAGGATTGCGAGAGTGCGTAGCACGTAGCAATCCGTAATGCATCATTCAAACTCGATAATTACTATTAGAAGGTAAAGGAGAACATTATGAAAACTGATGGAATTATTTTAGATATAGACGGAACCCTGTGGGATTCCACACCGATCGTGGCAAAAGCCTGGAATGAAGTCATTGCCCAAAGAAAAGATGTGCCAGTCCGTCTGACCGCCAAACAGCTGACCGGTCTCTTCGGCCGCACATTGGAGGTGATCGCAGATATGGTCTTCCCATTTTTAGAAAAAGAAGATCGTTATACCCTTATCAATACCTGTTGCGACCGGGAACATGAACTGCTCTACGAATGCGACGATGACATTCTCTATCCCGGTGTAGCTGACACCATCCGTTCCCTTTCCGCAAAAGTGCCTCTGTTTATCGTAAGCAACTGCCAGAGCGGATATATTGAGCTGTTTCTTAAAAAGACCGATCTTGGTTCCTTCATCACAGACTTTGAGTGTGCAGGAAATACCGGACATCCCAAGGGATACAATATCCGCCTGGTCGCAGACAGAAATCATCTGGAACATCCGGTCTATGTGGGCGATATCGACGGAGACCGCGTGGCATCCGAAGAAGCCGGCGTTCCATTCTGTCACGCCTCTTACGGATTCGGTGAAGTCGATCACGCAGATTATGTGATCAAAAATTTTTCTGAATTAAAAAGCATATTTGAATAAATCTCTCACCTGAATCTCGGTCTTCTCAAGTACATCATCCACCACACCTGCAGACCGCAGATATTGGTATTCATCTCTGGTTCCAGTGCCATGCGGGACAAGATATGCTCCCGCATCACTGCCCAGTCCGATATGCGCCCCCAGCTTCGCCGCCTTTTTTACATTTTTCATCTGCATATCCAGATTTTTCTGGATCTCTTCATTCGGAAACCGACCACAGCCCAGCAGATTTCCTACTGGTGCAAAAGTTGGAAACCAGGCCGTACCGCGCTCTGCCAGAAGCGACAGCGTCTCCTCTTCCATGAAAAACCCATGTTCCAGACTGTCCACACCCGCTTCCAATGTTTCATAACAGGTCCGGTCACCGTTGCAGTGCGCCATTACTGCCATTCCGGCTTCATGAGCCGTATCGATCATGAATCGGATCCATTCCCGGTCAAGTCCCGGTTCTGTCAACGTTCCTGCATGAGCAAAATCCAGAATCCCGCTGACCATGATTTTGATAAAATCTGCACCTTCTTCTTTAGCCTGTTTTACCAATTGCTCATATTCTGTCCGATCTGCAAACGGATGTCCTACGATTCCACCATAATGCCCTTTCAGGTGAATGGCAAACACCGGTGTCCGATAGTCAATGCCATATTCCACTGCCACGGATCTAGCATAGCGCGAAGCTCCCCAGGCATCTCCCCCATCTCTCACAAATGTGATCCCTGCTTTCTGATATGCCTCCAGATGGGTTCTCACTGCCTCCTGACATACTCCATTCTTATGCAGTGCTACTGCCGCTTTATAATTCATTCCGTCCATGATCACATGGGCATGACATTCTCCAAACATGCGGTTCATCTCCTCATCATTAGTCCTTTTAAAAATTCAACTATTTCTTTTGTAATATTTTCTATATCTACATCTATCCATCTTTGTCTTGATGTAGATATACGTTTTAAATAAGCTGTATCTTGAAAAGAAAATTCCACACGTCTTACTATGTCTTGCATAGAATTTTCACGCATCATTTCATCATTAAAAATAAGCAACTTTATACATTGCATAAATTTATCAGTATCAACATAATCTTTTAAATAGTACATGTCATAGATATCTTTATATCTTTTATCATTAGATCCAAAGATAAGTAATGCTCTTAGTTTTTCTACAACCGTCTGCTCTTTTGTATTCTTTAATAAACTGACTCCATTGTCATCCATACATACATCAAAACAATATTCCTCTTGCTCTAATTCTAAATGTTTATGTACGCCAATATCTATTTTACTTTCAATATGGACACCATTATCATCTGTAATCCGGACTTTTATTGATTTCCCATGGTAATCCTGATGGCATAGTTCTTCTATATTTCCTACAACTTCCATCCTTAGCCCCGGAATACAGTTTAACTTTTCTACAAATTTCTTAATTGCCTCATCTTCAATAGAATAATGTATGAAATCCAAATCAATGTCTCTTGTTGCACGTCTGTTATTTTTTGTCAGGCTTCTCATAACGACTCCGCCTTTGACTGTCACATTTCTGCTTAACGATCCATCCGCAATCGCTTTCAATATAATATCCTGACAAACACGTGCAGCTGCCAGTTCCCTTGTTAACCCTTCTTCATAGTATTTTTTCATCATCTGCCGCAAATTCATATATTAAAAAATCTCCTCTTCAAGTGCTTTTTTTATCATTTTCTTTTTTGGAAAAAGTTCTGCATACTCCTGTATTCTCCATATCTGTAGTTTCTCTATTATTTTTCTATAATTCCCGACAATTTCTTTATATAAATCATATGGCATCAAGTTTTTATTACGGAGTAACTCAATCAACATTCGTTCTTTATCATATATTTTAGCAGTTACACCATCTACCTCTGTTTCGTTCACCCCCAACATTAATAAATCATCTCGGACATATGTCTGCACAATTCTGGAATCCAACAGTTTTGCCGCTTTTGCTTTTGTTGCAATATCATATTTTTCAGGAATCACATCCGTTAACCCATGATAATAGAATGCATATTCTCCTGTCAGAATTGCATTGGGATATTTTTTTATGATTATCTCCAACTCTGAATAATACTTTTCTGTGGAATAAAGCCCTGGTTCTATCCGAAATATTTGTTCTTCCGTCAAAGCTTTTTCTAATTGATAATCGTTTCCATATTTATTCATACATTCTATATAATTTAAAATCATTTAAGTACTCCTCGGTATTTTTTTATTTTTTTCCGATTTCAGCTCAAATATACACTATTTTACAAATTTTGTCAAAGCATCCTTTTATGGATACATGGAAAAATCCAGTGTCCGCTCATATTTTTCTGCCGCTGGGTCTTTCATCTCATAGATGCGTCTCCACTCCTTTGTCTCGTCATTTCTGGCTGTCTCGGACTGATTTCGATAGAGGAATCCCATAATCTGATAGCAGTCGATCCAGATCTCATTGTCACTATCCTTCTGGGATTCATCAAAGATGAGCTGCATGCCAACATGCAGATGTGTCTGGTCAATGTTGTTGACATCTTCTTTGGTGCTGTAACCGGTATGTCCCATGTAACCGATCACATCCCCGGCCAGCACTACCGACCCTTCCTTCAATTCCAGCTGATAGGGAAATCCTTGCCGCAGATGGGCATAGTAATAATACCGTTTCTTATCAAAACTGCGGATCCCAATGCGCCAGCCTCCATACTGATTCCAACCAAGCGCCTCCACATATCCAGATTCCACACAGACCACCGGTGTTCCCACCTGACCCATCATATCGTGTCCCAGATGTTCCCGCCGATAACCGTAGCTGCGTGATGCACCAAAATCATCATAATCCGTATAGGGAAATCCCTTTGCAATGGGATGAAATGCTTTCAGCCCATAACGCTTCTGTGTAACCTTTCTTCCCTGTGCATCCGGCTCCTCAATCTCATATTCACCTACCATTCCTCCCAGTACCGTCTCATAAACTTCTCTGTAATATGGAAAATATTCAAGATCCTCCGTCAGTTCTTCCAGCTTCTTCCCGGCTTCTGCTTCCATCTCCAGTTCTTCCATGCATTTGCAGACCGTCCGGTCATCTCCAAACTTTCCACCTGTGTGTGCCGCTGTCCATGCCAGCAGATCGATCCAGCTGATATGTCGATCCGTTCCGTATGTATCCCGATCATACTCATAGCTCTCTGTCAGAGCAAACTTGGAGACCGTAAAGTCTGCCCACTTGATATAGTCTTTTGTTGTATTCTCTTCACTTGCTTTGTCTGCATTTTCGCTCATCTGTGTTTCCCCAATCTGACCATTTTTCTTTGCCAGATTACTGGAAGTCAGTACCAGAATCTCTTCGTCTTCAGAAGTCTGCTCCGTCAGAATCTTATCCACCGAAGCAGTTAGTCTATCCTTCTTCACAGACCAGAAACAAGTGCTTCCAAACACCGCCAGAATCAATAAATCAGTGATAATAACCTTCTTCAAAACTGCTGTATTCTCATCCTTTTTTCATCATTCTATGTGTAAAAAAAGGGTTTCATGTCCACCTAATTTTTATTTGACACCCCCAGTAAACTGTGGTAGTCTAATCATGTGCCGTTTGGCACGATTTATTTTAAGGAGGTACCATGATGAACAAAGGTACAGTAAAGTGGTTCAACAATCAGAAAGGATACGGATTTATCTCTGACGAGCAGGGAAATGATGTATTCGTTCATTACTCAGGTCTGAACATGGATGGATTCAAATCCCTCGAAGAAGGCCAGGCTGTTGAATTCGAAGTAGTTAACGGAGCAAAAGGACCGCAGGCTACTAACGTAACCAAACTCTAATCTGAACATTTACAGATTCTTATGTTAAAATAAATATAAGCACACTGTTCTTATATGTGTTTGAATTTGAGAATTATGCAGAATGCTGGGACTGGAAAAAACAGAAACCCCTCAGAGTTGCCGCTCTGAGGGGTTTCGTTTGTTTTGAACCATTATGGAACTATTTTCTCTCTTGCCTATTGGCATTGTAGCATATGCCTTTTTCCATTGCAATATTCTTTTATCTTCCAAAATACCGGTCAATGCCGTCTGCAATACCTGCCGCCATCAGATTCTGATAATCATCAGTAGCCATCTTCAGATCCTCATCTGGATTGGTCATATAACCCATTTCGATAATAGTCACCGGCACACTTGCCCAGTTGATGCCGCTCATGGTGTCAGTTTCCCACACACGTTCTCTCTTTGCACCGGTCTTTTCCACGAAGCAGTCAAGTACATCTGTGGACAGCTTGTAGCTCTGATCATGCAGATTTCCATTGTAGGGATTCGAGGCAGTCTGACAGATAGTCATTGCTCCATGGACACTGCTGCTGTCTGATCCGTTGGCATGGATCCGAATAAAAGCACCTGCTCCTGCCTGATTGGCAATGGCTGCACGCTCGCTGTTGCTGATATTCACATCATTGGTAGTCCGACACATGAGTACATCATACCCGCGGTTCACAAGCTCCGTCTGAAGCTTCAGTGCCACCGCAAGTGTCAATTCATATTCCTTCAGACCGCTGGCCTTACCAGAAGTTCCGCCTGCCACCTTTGCCTTGGTCTGGGATGCACCCGGTCCAATCGGTTCTTTCTCAGAATTGCCTTTCTGCTGATGTCCTGCATCGATCACCACCAGATTGCCGTTCGGTTCGCCGGGGACAGCTGCCTGTGCTGTGTCCGCAGCGGTTTCCTGCTTTTCTTCCGTTGTCAGATATGCACTGGCAACATAGTATACTTGTCCGTCCATGATCACCGTGCTCCATTCTCCATCATCTGCCACTCGTTGTGCAGACTGACCTGCGCCTAGATTTGATATAATTTCACTGTCCATGGATGGCTGGTTACGTACTCTTACTTTTGTGGTTGCCCAGACCGTCTCTGCCTCGGACAAATCAAAATCATCTGCGGTAACTGTATCTGTTGCATCCGCCTCTGGCATGTCCACAACTACCGGATTCTGCACGGGATCTTCTGTATCCGTTTCATTACCGGCATCTTCTCCTTCTGCATTCTCGTCGTCTGTCTCTGCTTCGGCCTGTGATTCATCTGCTATCTCTGTCGGTTCCTGTACTCCCACATCCGCACTGCTGCTTCCACAGCCAGTCAGTCCAAGAACTCCTACAGTCAATAATAGTACTGCCAGATATTTGATTCGTTTCATATGGTTTCACTCCTCCTGTTCGTACCAGACTTACTATTTGTTTTCAGATTTGTTTCCACCAAGGTTCATCATGCTCATTCGCTCTTTCATCAGTTCCATAATAAGATTTCGCACTGTCCAGTCCTTATTGTGAAGCGTCACGATTGCTTTTAAAGGAGTCGGTTCTATTTTCTGCTGACGATATTCCTTCAGAAACTGATCAAGCAACACTTCTGGCAGGCCTGAAAAGATTAAATATTCCGGCAGATCCAGCATCACAAATGGAACTTCCTTTTTCGCACCCATTGCTGTCAGTGGATCAATCCCCGCCAGAACACCTACTTTTTCATCTGCATCCTTTGTCTGTATTTCCTTTGTATGAACACCCAGCTTTTTACACAACGCGGTGATCTGCTGTGCTTTCTTCTCATCCTTAATAGAATATAACACCAATGGTGTATATGCCATGTTTTTCCCTCCTGACTCAGAATCTTTATACTTTTTAGAAAACCTTTATTTCGTGACCACACTTTCGTCACATTTTTTTATTATGATAATACTCGTAACAGGAACACATCAGTATTTCATTCATAACACTTTAGGGGACTCAAATATGAGTCCCCACTCCCTCGAAAGTTCAGGACTCTGTGATCAGAGTCCTTTTTTATTATTCTCGTACTCCTTCAGGCAATTGGATGCCTTGCCGGACAGTTTCAGGATTGCTGCCATATTGAAGATTGTCATCAATCCGATTCCCACATCTCCCAGTTCCCACACAAAGGTATAGGCTGCCAGTCCTCCGATGAACAGCATCACCAGTGCCAGTACTTTATAGGATGTCTGAGACACCCAGTTGTCTCCAAAGAGATATGCCACATTGGATCTTGCATAAAAAAGAATTCCAATAAATGTGGAAAAACTGAACAACCACAGGGTTGCTGCAATAAATATGGTTCCGAAGGATCCCAGATGATACTGCATCGCGGTCTGAAGCAAGGACATACCTTCCAGTCCCTGAAGCATATCAGACGGAGCCAGCAGCATGATCATCGCTGTGCAGCTGCAGATCACGATGGTATCGATAAACACTCCAAAGGCCTGTAACAATCCTGCCTTTGCCGGATGTCCCACATCGGCTGCCGCTGCCGCACAGGGTGCAGAACCGGAACCAGCCTCATTGGAGAACAGACCTCTCTTTACACCGTTCATCAGGATCGCACCGAATCCACCTGCCACCGCCTGACGGATTCCAAAAGCTTCCTCAAAAATTCTGGCAAATACAGATGGCAGCAGTGTCACATTTTTGAAAATAATAAATAAGGTAATCGCAAAATAACAGGTTGCCATAATAGGAACCAGGATATCCAGGACTTTTACTGTTGCATTTTTACGCAATACAATCACAGCCGCCAGTATTACAAGAACGATAGTTGTATATAATGCCGGAATATGAAATGCATTTTCAAATGCACTGGACACAGAGTTACTGATAACCTGGCTGATTCCACACCAGCAGATCAATCCGGAAATCGCAAACAAAACAGCAATGATCGATTTCTTTCCTTTTCTGCCAAAACAGTCCTGAATGTAATAAGCCGGCGTTCCACGAAATCCACCGTACAGCGGATCTTTTTCTCTATATAGCTGTGCCAGCGTTGCCTCCACAAAAGCGGTAGCCGATCCAAGTATTGCAGTGATCCACATCCAGAACACTGCACCTGCACCTCCTGCCGAGATTGCTGCCACTACTCCAACCAGATTTCCCATTCCAACTCTGGTAGCAGTTGCGATGATCAGTGTCTGAAATCCGGAAATAGAACCTTTTACTGAATGATCATTCTTTTCTGTCACTGCGCGGATCATATCCGGAAACAGACGGATCTGCGGAAAACGAAGCCGAACTGTAAAAAAGATCCCTGCCGGGATCAGAAGCAGAACCAACAACGAAATGCCCACTGTTCCACCTCCTGGAAGTGGGATCGCGATCAGATCTCCCCACAAAAATTCATAGATTCCATTCACTATATGTATGAATCCGTTGACAATGTCCATATTACTTAATCCCCCTGACTTTTTTGCTTCAACGCTTTTACTCGTTAATAAGTATCTTAACACATGAAGCATTTTCCTGCAACCGGATACCCATGGTAAAAAAGTAAACAACATAAAAAAAGCGCCTTGATCACTCAAGACGCTGTTATTGTTAGTCGAGGTGCGGTGTCCGCTTGCGCGCTTACAGAGCACCGCCCTCATTTTAGAAAGTCCCCAAGGCCTTTCGCCTACTTCATATTTTCTCTAAGAGAAAAGCTCCGGTAGAACTTATAATTATACTTTAGCAGAAAGATATGTCCAAAATATGGGTAAACACTAAACAAAGTATAAACTTTCTTAAAATCATCCTATTTATTTGACATATTCCGAAGCTCATTCAGCAGCTCCAGATCCGATGGCTGCACTTTCAGATTTGTGGTCATCTTTTCCCCGTCTGGTTTTGTCACAGTCAGCTCCAGGATCGTTCCTTCCTGCAGGCCACTTCCGAAGGCGGCCTTGAAAAAGGCTCCGACCTTCGGATGATTGGCATTAAATTTATTCTTGGCACTCATCAATTTCATCAGGGCCATAGGATTCATAGGAAAACTCCTTTTCTACAAAAGCTCTTTCAGAATCTGATTTACCATTCCTGGATTTGCTTTTCCTTTCATGGCTTTCATGGTCTGGCCAACCAGGAATCCGATTGCTTTTTCTTTTCCGTTATGATAGTCCTCTACAGACTGTGGATTGTCAGCAATGACTTTCTCGATGGTGCTGCGCAGTGCGCCTTCATCGTTGACCGTCTTCAGTCCGTGCTCTTCCACGTACTTATCAGGATCAATGTCTTCCAGGAATATCTTCTCAAATACTTCTTTTGCCACAGAACTGTTGATGGTTCCTGCATCTGCAAGCTCGATCAGTTTTGCCAGATTCTCCGGTGAGAATTTCAGGTCATCAGCTTCCATCTCGTGCTCTTTCATCAGTCGCATGGTCTCTACCATCAGCCAGTTGGATACCTTCTTCGGCTTCTTGCAGATTGCCGTGGTAGCCTCGAAAATATCAGCCAGTTTCTTAGCGGAGGTGATGATCTGTGCATCATAATCCGGAATATCAAAATCTTTCTTATAACGGATCAGTTTCTCCGTACGCAGCTCCGGCTGACGTGCTTTGATGGCTGCAAGCCACTCGTCACTGATAATGATCGGCACCAGGTCTGGTTCCGGGAAATAACGGTAGTCCTGTGCATCCTCTTTGGAACGCATTGCATGGGAAGACTCTTTATTGTCGTCCCATCTTCTGGTCTCCTGGATAACCGGGCGGCCCATCTCCAGCAGTTCGATCTGACGCTCACGCTCACCTTCAATAGCATGTGCAATTGCCTTGAATGAGTTGAGGTTCTTCATCTCGGTACGGGTACCGAACTTCTCTGCTCCCATTTCACGGACAGACAGGTTGACGTCTGCACGCATGGAACCTTCCTGCAGCTTACAGTCAGATGCTCCAAGATACTGAATGATCAGACGCAGTTTCTCAAGATAAGCGATAACCTCATCTGCATTTCTCATATCTGGCTCGGATACGATCTCGATCAGCGGTACACCGGAACGGTTATAGTCTACTAAAGAGCAGTCTTCCCACTCGTCATGAACCAGCTTACCAGCATCCTCCTCCATATGGATCTCATGGATACCGATCTTCTTCGGACCTGCCGGAGTCTCGATCTCCACATATCCATTGCGGCAGATCGGATAGTACAACTGAGAGATCTGATAGTTCTGTGGGTTATCCGGATAAAAATAGTTTTTACGGTCAAATTTACAATTCTGAGTAATGGTACAGTTCGTAGCAAGTCCTACGGCAGCTGCATACTCAACGACCTGCTTATTCAGCACTGGCAGAGAACCAGGCATACCGGTACACACCGGGCAGGTATGGGTGTTGGGTGCTCCTCCAAATTCTGTACTGCAGGAGCAGAAGATCTTGGTCTTAGTTGCAAGTTCTACATGAACCTCCAGACCGATGACGGTCTCATACTGTTTGCTCATCTTCGATTCTCCTCCTTAATCCTGCTCTTTTGCTGCTTCACAACGCTCATAGGTTCTGGTCTGCTCATAAGCATAAGCAGCGCGGATGATGTTGTTCTCTTTGAAGCAGTCGCCGATCAGCTGCATACCGATCGGCAGTCCCTTGCTGTCCACACCACACGGTACAGAGATACCAGGCAGTCCTGCCAGATTGACAGAAATAGTGTAGATATCGCCCAGGTACATTTTGATCGGATCACTTAAGGAATTGCCAAGCTTCGGCGCAGTGGTCGGAGCTGCCGGTCCAAGGATCACATCATATTTTTCAAATGCACGGTCAAATGCTTTCTTGATCAGTGCTTTTGTCTTCAGTGCTTTGATGTAGTAAGCATCATAATATCCGGAACTGAGCACGAAAGAACCAAGCATGATACGACGTTTTACCTCCGGGCCAAAGCCTTCGCTTCTGGTCTTCTTGTACATATTGTGAAGACCATTGTACTCTTCGGTCCGATAACCATATTTCACACCGTCAAAACGTGCCAGGTTGGAGCTTGCCTCTGCGGAAGCGATGATATAGTAAGCCGGGATCGCATATTCTACCAGGCTCAGATCAAATTCTTCCACGATAGCACCTTTTTCCTCCAGCACTTTGGCAGCTTTCAGAATACTGTCTTTTACTTCCGGATCAAGACCCTCTCCGAAATAATCTCTCGGAATACCGATTCTCAGACCTTTGACATCATCCTTCAATGCAGATGTAAAGTCATAAGACTCTCTCTTAACGGAAGTACTGTCCTTCGGGTCATAGGAAGCGATTGCTTCCAGAACCGTTGCACAGTCAGTCACATCTTTACAAACCGGTCCGATCTGATCCAGAGAAGAACCATAAGCGATCAGGCCATAACGGGATACGGTTCCGTAAGTCGGTTTGATGCCGGTAACGCCGCAGAAGGAACTTGGCTGACGGATGGATCCGCCGGTATCAGAACCCAGTGCAAAGGAGCACTCTTCAGCAGCAACTGCCGCACAGCTTCCGCCTGAAGAACCGCCCGGTACATGTTCTGCATTCCACGGGTTCTTGGTCGGTCCGAAATGAGAGGTCTCTGTAGTACTTCCCATGGCGAACTCGTCCATGTTGGTCTTACCGATCACAACTGCACCTGCTTTTTTCAGGTTCAGCACTGCCTCTGCAGAGTAGGTCGGTTTGAAGTTGTACAGAATCCTGGAACTGCAGGTGGTCAGCATTCCCTCTGTACACATATTGTCTTTGATCGCAACCGGAACACCTGCCAGCGGTCCTGTCAGTTCTCCTGCTTCGATCTTCTTCTGGACTTCAGAAGCCTCTGCAAGTGCTGCCTCTTCGTCTACAGTTACATAACAGTTGTATGTTCCATCCAGCTTCTTGATCTGCTCCAGTGCCGCTTTGGTAGCGTCCACTGCAGTCACTTCACCGGATTTGATCTTTTTGCCGAGCTCTACGGCAGTCAGACTCATCAGATTCATATTGGTGTCCTCCTATTCTACCGTCTTAGGCACTTTAAATGCATTGTCTTTCTTTGCCGGTGCATTTGCCAGTGTCTTTTCATGCTCATCACCATTTACAACTACATCCTCGCGGAATACGTTGTGTACCGGAAATACATGGGACATAGGCTCCACGCCCTCTGTATCCAATTCATTCAGCATATCGATATAGTCCAGCATATTGCCCATATCTTTTTTTGCCTGTTCCTTCTCCTCAGGAGAAAGCTCCAGCTTTGCAAGGATACCGACATATTCAATTGTTTCATCAGAAATAATATTTGCCATCGTATTTCTCCTCTTTTATTAATCTGCTTATGGCTCCAGTCTGGACAGGTCACGCGGATACAAAGTGGTCTCACGCACATTATCCTCGCCGACCAACTTCATAGTCAGACGTTCCAGACCGATTCCCAGTCCACCGTGAGGCGGCATACCATAACGGAAAGTATCCAGATACTGCTCCAGACCTTCCTGATCCATTCCTTTTGCTGCGATCTTCTCGATCAGCATGTTGTAATCATGGATACGCTGACCACCGGTGGTAATCTCCAGACCATGATACAGAAGGTCAAAGCTTAAAGTATAACGGTTATCCTCCGGATCATCCATCGCATAGAACGGACGCTTTTTGGACGGATAATGAGTTACAAATACAAAATCTGCATCGTACTCTTCTTTGAAATACTGTCCGATCAGGGTCTCCTCTTCCGGTTCCAGATCGAACGGGTTACGGATCTTACGGTTGTATTTCTCTGCTACCAGCTCTTTTGCCTTGTCAAAACGAACAGCCGGGATCTTGTCTACCTTCGGAAGAGTGATGTTCAGGATTTTCAGCTCCTTTGCATACTCTTTTTCCAGAAGCTGCATGGTATACTGCAGGAATCCGGTCTCCATTGCCATGATATCTTCAAAGCTGTCGATGTATCCCATCTCAAAGTCCAGAGAAGTGTACTCATTCAGATGTCTCTTGGTGTTGTGTTTCTCTGCACGGAATACCGGTGCCGTCTCGAATACACGATCAAATACTCCTACCATCATCTGTTTGTAGAGCTGCGGAGACTGCTGCAGCACTGCCGGACGATGGAAATACTCCAGTTTGAACAGGTTTGCTCCACCCTCAGCACTCTTTGCACCGATCTTTGGAGTATGGATCTCCGTAAAGCCTTCCTGATACAGGAAATCACGGAAACCTCTTACAATACCTTCCTGAATCTTAAATTTTGCACGCTCTTTGATATTTCTCAGAGATACAGAACGCATGTTGAGCTTTGCATCCAGAGAAGTGTTCAGTTTCCATTTTGCAATCGGAAGCGGCATGGGTGCACTCGGAGCGGAGAGGATCTTAATGCCTCTGATCCGTACTTCAATTCCACCTGGAGCACGCTGCTCTTCATTAAGAATGCCCTCTACTTCTACAGTACAAGCCTCTTTCAGATCTTTCAGATCAAATCCGGACTTTCCTTCCTCATATACGCACTGCAGAAGTCCGTCTCTCTTACGAAGTACCACGAATGCCACATCACCCATATCACGGATGGTATGAACAGCTCCGTTTACCTTGACTGTCTGACCGATCAGCTCTTTGTTCTGCAGCTCTGCAAGCTCGAGCAGGTCTGTCGTCTTAACACCTGTCATAAATTCCATGTTTCATTTCCTCCTGAATCTGTTGTCCGGGTACGGGGTTGCTTATATTGTTCGCAGTGCACGCTCGACACACTGCTCATTGCTCACACAAAAAACGTCCCGTCCCGGAATATTTAGTTACAATACTCCGGGACGGGACGATCCATTCAATCTCCCGCGGTACCACCCGCATTGAGCAGTCATCCTGCTCCTCTCTTTCCTGCATGTAACGTATGCCTCGGGTATGGCCTACTAGATTTCGACCATCCAGCTCCCAGGTGTTCCCTTTGTCTGCTCCTCCAAATGACGCTCTCAGTCGGTGACGTCATATTCCTGTCGGTCTCTGCATGATAAGAGTCCTGTTCTTCGCCTTTTCATATCAAATCCAATCCTAGCATAAAACATACATAAATGCAAGGGGTTTTGCTTTCTAATTTTCCGCATACACAGCAAAAGCCAGATCCACGTTTTCCACTTCTTCCGGTGCATACAGTGCACCGTCTGCATAGAGATCCCATGCACTCTGATAATAGAGGAAATCCGTCCGGATCACACAATCCGGATTGCGCAAGGTCACTTCTATGGTATAGGTCTGTGTCTGCTCCGGCACAATTCTGTCAAATGCAATTGTATACGCAGACATGCATGGAGCTTCTGCGCCTATAACCTGACCGGAAGCCACTGCCACGCCACTTTCATCCCACACCGTCACATCATAAACGGAATCATTAGCTGCTCCATCCCAGTTTGCCACCCACAAAGCAATGTGGTCAAATGCTTTTCCAGTTGTAAATGTCTGTGAAAAGTATTCCTGCAGCGTCAGTTCATTGCTGCTCTCCTGATCTTGTAATACCGAATAGCTTCGCACCGGTTCTCCGCTTCGATGCACCACTGCTGCAGTTCCAAGGAACACCACCAGTACCGTTACACCACAGGCTGCCAGCGCTGTCCGGGCTGAAGGAAGCGACTTGATGAAGCGATGGACATCCGCTTCCAGCAGACACATACCGTCCGTCGCTTCTGCAAGGATCAGAAGCATAAATGGGATACTGTATGCCTGATCCACTTCCCAGATCAGATAGAACAGATACGCTCCACACAGATTGATTGAGAAGATGTCAAGGAAACTTCTCTGCCGCTTCAACGCACGCCAGATCAGTGCCAGCAGCAGAAGTCCTGTCAACATTCCATGATAGCTGTGCAGATACAACGCCAGATAATCTGCGCGCCCGCCATTCAAATATTTCTGTAACGGTGACGTGCTCTGCATCGTCCGGAACAATGCATAATAATCATCTGTTCCATCAGAAAATGCCACACGCATCTTATTGCGGAACAGGGTCAGCATCCCAGCCGGTCCCATATCAGCAATCCGTTCTTTCAGACGTTCTACATCTGCTGCAGTCCGTTCTTCTCTGGTAGAGAAGGAGCCCGTATAAGCATCATCTGCACTGTTGTACTGACCGTCTCCCTGGGCGCTCATCATGATCCAGTGGACTGTTGGATAGCCCGTCTCTGATGGATCAAATCCTGCATAGTGATCGCGGACTTTTCCATATGCGGCAAATACCAGCAAAAGTCCTGCCACAAAGCACACAACTGAGATGACTGACTGCTGAACTGCCCGTCGAAAATGTTTCCCACGCTCTGAGGCTGTACTTCCATCCGAATCTGTGGACACAGTACCAAAATAACTGATTTCCTCTTTTACACCGCCGATCTGCAGCACCGTATACATCACAATCGAGCACACAGTCAGGATCACCGTTGCCCGGATCTCATACCCCACTGCCAGCAATGCTCCGGTCAGCAGATACTGGATCCATTTTTTCCATAATAGTTTCTGCCTCCTGGCTTTATCATACAGCCAGACTGCTCCCATGGAAAATGTAAGGGAGATCGTGGAGGTATAATACATCTGTCCCAGCAGATACCACAGAGGATTCCCCATAGTCAGCAGCAGAAAGCAGATAGCCCGGCGCCTGGAGCGATATCGGGTGATCAGCCGGAAGGTACAGTAAAATCCCACATTCATAAACAGAATGTTTACAATCTTCACCGTATCCATCCACCAGATTCTGGGAACTCCAGCTAATTCCACTGCCTTCAGCCACACGCAGGTAAACAGACACATAGGAATGTTGTTGGGATATTTCATAAAATAATTTTTAAAATGAGTCTGCCCAATTGTGCCACCCTGCTCCACCAATGCCACTGCTGCATCAAAGATCTTCAGATGATCCTGACGAAGAGAGCTTCTGACCGTCAGCACAAACAGCACCTGCACCGCAAACATCGCGATCACCAGTAGTGGGACTGCCCTCCGCCAGTGCTTCTCGATCCATGGTTCTGCGATTCTGAACAGTTCCAGATACAACACGCAAAACAAAAAAGAGGTTCCCAGCAAAAAAGCGGGAACCATTTTTCCATGCAGGATTCCCTGGAGTACAGCGGCATTATTTAATGTATCCACAGCACCATAAAAAACATAGGCACTGACAGGGATCAATATGGCAAAGAGCACCAGATAGACTGCTCTTTTACATCCGTTCCAGAAATCCATCATTATTCCAGACCCTCCGGCAGAATGATCTCACCGTTGAATACGGTCGTTGCCGGGCCTGTCATGTATACACATCCATCTTCTTCGTTCCACTCGATCTCCAGGTCTCCGCCCAGCAGATGAACCAGAACACTTCGGTCACACAGCCCATTCAGCACAGCAGCCACAGCTGTTGCACAGGTTCCCGTTCCACAGGCAAGGGTCTCTGCGGAACCACGCTCCCAGACTCTCATTTCCATGGTCTTGCGATCCAGCACTCTGACGAATTCCGTATTGGTACGCTTCGGAAAACGTTCATGACTCTCAAACAGCGGTCCGTAAGTCTCCAGCGGAAACTCCTTCACCGGTGTATCAATGAAGATCACTGCATGAGGATTCCCCATGGATACGCAGGTCATCTTCCATTCCCTGCCTCCAGCCTCGATTGCTTCTGCAACCACAGGCTCTTTCTCTGCTTTTACCGGGATCTCACTGGCTTTCAGGATCGGTTTACCCATATTGACACGAACCTTGGACACTTTTCCATTTTCTATGGTTAATTTCAGATATTTGATACCGGCAAGGGTATCCACACTGATCTCATCCTTGTCTGTCAGACCATAATCATACACATATTTTGCCACACAGCGGATCCCGTTTCCACACATCTCTGCCTGAGAACCATCTGCATTATAAATATTCATCCGAAAATCCGCACGATCCGAACTTCCGATCAGAATCAATCCGTCAGATCCGATTCCAAAATGACGGTCACTGACGATCTTTGAGATCTCTGCCGGATCTTTCAGTTCCTTTTTCGTACAGTCCACATATACATAATCGTTGCCGATTCCATGCATTTTTGTAAATTTCATAATGAAACCTCCTGCTATCACTATCTTTTACTATACCAAAAAGGCCGCTTTCATACAAGCTATATCTTCGTCATACTAATGACCATCTCTGCGGTCTCAGTCAGCGATGTACCGCTGTCCATACTGCATTTCTGAATATATCGATGGGCTTCTTCCTCCGTCATATGATTTCGCTCCATCAGAATGGATTTTGCTTCCCACAGAACCTTTTTCTCCGCTTCTGAACGCTGCTTTGGCTTTGCTCTCAGTTTTTTTCTGCGTCGCGTCTGGTTCATGCACATCATTTCCAGTGTGTTCATCAGATCATGAACCTTCAGCGGCATGGATACACAGACAATATCACGGTCACCGCACTCCGAACAGACCCTCTGGGACGCCAGCAAAAGCATATCAAATCCCTCAGGCAGCGAATTTTTCAGATCAAAATAATACATATCTGAAAATTTATATCCACTTATGATGATCCCGTCATTCATCATGTCTATGTAATTGAGCACCTGCGACCCCTGGGTACAGACAGCCGTCACATCATACCCGTGCCGCGACAGCAGATTGCGGATACTCTTTCCATCCTCTGGTTTGGGAAGGACCACAATTATACTGTTCAAACTTCAACTCCCCTTTCTGTTTTTGTATGGTAAAAACAAAAAGGTCCGCCTAAACTCTCAGCAGATAACTGTCGATCTCCCACTGGCTTACCTGGGCATTATATTCTTCCCATTCCTTCTTCTTGGCATCTGCGATCTTCGCACACATCTCTTCACCCAGTGCCTCTTTCATCAGCGGATCTGCCTCAAATTCCTGGATTGCCTCTCCCAGATCTCTTGGAAGGATTTCCACGCCGTTTGCCTCCAGTTCTTCCAGTGTCATGGCATTCATATTGGCATCCATACACTCCGGCGGCAGAATCTGATTCTTAATTCCGTCCAGCCCCGCATGAAGGCATACAGCCAGCGCCAGATACGGATTGCAGGCAGGATCCGGGGAGCGAAGCTCAATTCTGGTATCCTCTCCTCTGGTACCAGGAATCCGCACCAGCGGTGTCCTGTTCTTTGCCGACCATGCAATATAGGTCGGTGCCTCAAAGCCCGGGATCAAGCGCTTATAAGAATTAACGATGGGATTCAGGATCAGCGTCATGGCTTTAATATGTTTGAAAATACCACCCAGGAAATAATATGCCTCCTGGCTTAAACCATATTTATCCCTGGGATCCTGGAAAATATTTTTGCCATCTTTGGACAGAGACATGTTAATGTGCATGCCGGATCCATCCACACCATTTTTCGGCTTCGGCATAAACGTAGCATGGAGACCATGACGTTTGGCAATGGTCTTCACCACCAGCTTAAAAGTCATAATGTTGTCTGCTGTTGTCAGTGCATCCGCATACTTAAAATCAATCTCATGCTGTGCCGGAGAATTCTCATGATGAGAAGCCTCCACTGCAAATCCCATGTCCTCCAGCGTGAGGATCATGTCTCTTCTTGCATTTTCACCAAAATCCAGTGGGCTCATATCAAAATAGCCTGCCTGCTCGTGGGTGATCGTTGTCGGCATTCCATCATCGTCCACATGATACAGGAAGAATTCGCATTCCGGTCCTACATTGAACGTGTATCCCATGGATTCCGCCTCGCTTATGATCTTCTTCAGCACATAACGGGGATCTCCCTCATAACAGCTTCCATCCGGGCGGTACACATCACAGATCAGACGCGCCACCTTGCCCTGCTGGGGTCTCCACGGAAATGTAGCAAAAGTGCTGTAATCCGGGTACAGATACATATCACTCTCTTCCACCCGCACAAATCCTTCCACTGAGGAACCGTCAAACATTACTTTGTTATCCAGAGCATTTTTCAGATGACTGGAAGTGATCGCAAGGTTCTTCATATTTCCAAACAAGTCGGTAAACTGGAGTCTGATAAACTCCACATCTTCGTCTTCCACCATTTCCAGAATATCTTTTTTCGTGTATTTACTCATCTCGGCTGCTCCTTTTCTCGCATATATTGTGTGACAATTCCTTCTATATCAATAAATTGTCAATCATCTGTATTTATAGAAAAAGGGCGTACTTCCTTACGAAAACGCCCTTGTTTCTAAAGGAAAATATAACAGCCGGAAGGCTCTTTGTCAATAACTGGATTTCTACATAGAATATAACAGAAAGGAGTTGAAAATATGAATAATTATATCTGGATTCTGCTGTTGCTCATCCTCTTTGGCGGCTCTGGCAATGGCTGTAACTGTGACTGTGGAGGCAATCGGCCGCGTTGCAATGACAGACCATCTGGAAAACCCTGTGGTCCGGGGTCAGGTTCTGGCTTCCCACCTCCACCGCCTGCCCCCTGCGACTGTGGATGCCGGAAGGAAGAGCCTTCCTGCCCAGGTCCTTCTTCCTGCCCAGGTTCTTCTCCCTGCCCAGGTCCTTCTCCACGTCCGGTTCCACCGCCACCTCCGCCACGTCCTCCCTATGACAACGGATGTGGCTGTGCCCGCTGATGTCTTCAGTCTGAGACATTCCAGACCACTGTCATGCCAAAGTATTAATCTCAAAATGCAGAGTCACCGCCAGATGACGGTGACTTGTATTTTGTATGCAAAACTTCAGGCTTCTTTCTTCCACATGGTAAATAACAGGATCGGGCAAGCTGCCATCAACGGATAGCCATAGCGAAGCAATGCCGCCGGTCCCAGAAGACTGGTACCCAGATACATCCAGAGCGGAAGGATCCATAGTAATTTCTCATATTCTTTCTGATAGATCAGATACAGACTTGCCAGCACCAACAGCCAGAAATAAAGTCCCATGGACAAGAGCTCCCGCACAATGGGAATCTGTCGGAAGGACGCATCCGTTCCAATGGCAGTGTAATACCGGTTCAACCATTCGCTCTTTGGCTCCATCTGCACATGAGGATAATGGGGATCGTCTTTCTGAATGTCAAAGCAGACAAATTCCAGATATTCATCCTCCACATCCGGATACCAGAATCCAAGGGTGGTATTTAAAAATGCATCAATATAAATCTTCTTATTTCTACATCCAACCTGGAACCAGGTCTTCAGAAATTCTGCCTTTTCTTCCTCAAATGCGTCTGTATGAAACTGATTTTTCACCGGATCAGACAGATTGGGTGTATACAATGCCATAGTCTCTTCATCCATCACCGGTCGGATCACATCCATCTCTTCTGGGCGGATATCCCCGCCTGCCACATACGTGCGGCTCAGAGTCTGGATCACAATATTGTACATCTCTCTGGCATTTCCCGGCTCTGCACCAATCACGTTCAGAAACGGACCATTATAGACACCGTAGACAAGCACCAGTCCAAGTGCCAGCACCAGCAGCTTTTTCCGGTATTTCCACAGATAGATCAGCAGAAATGGAACACACGCCAGCATCGTATGAAAACCATTGTTTCGCAAAAGCAACAACAACGAAAAAGTAATTCCTGCAAATATGGTATGCCTCCAGCCCTTAAAATATTCCTCAGGGGTGCTGCACATACAGATCACCTGCAGAAGGCACAGCACAAGTACACCGGAAAACACAGTATCCTTGGTCGTATAGACGGCCATCATACCATGAAACGGAAACAGGCAGAAAAACAGTACCGTTCCGATCCGGAGCCATCGGGGCGCCTGCTTCTTTTTGAGAAAACAGCTGATCCATGCAAAGATTCCGGCCAGAATGATCATCTGCAGCACATTACAGAGTGCCGCAGCCGTATTGTCACTCCATCCAAAAGCTCTGGTCATACTGAAAATACCGCATAAAATGCCCGTATGGAGCAGCGGATGATGAGCCGTCAGCCAGCCGGAGAAGGTCCAGCCGATCTGATTGGGCGCATCTGCCGCAAACAGACCCGGGTAGCCTCCCAGAAATGCCGGCAGGAAGCTTACAAAATACAGAAGCCAGTATTTTATGAAGGCAGGGATGTTCTGTGTTGCACTGCATAATGCCAAAGACTTTGCCATGGCAGTCTGTGGCGCTGTGCTGCCCTGCGATTCTCTCTTCGGCAAACCAGCACCAGAATCTGTGCTCCGCCCCCTTAGCCAGTTCAGCAGCAAAAAGCTTATCAACACTCCCGCCGTAAACAACGGAACCCGGATCAGAATCCTGTGAAAGATCGTCTTATGCAGCGGATTTTCTGAAATTGCCCACAAAGTCCCATAATGCTGGATCATATATCCACAACGATCAAAGGCGGCAAATACTATGCCGCCCAATAATGCAAATATCCAGATACGAAGGTTCTTCCCATGCAGCTTATCTGTCATTCTCTTTAAGCTCCTTATAATGCATGTCTACTTTGATCAGATTCATCTCAAACTCCTGACGGCTTCTCTGCGCCCCTGCTGAGAGGACCAGACCTGCAAATACAGACTGGATCGCTGCCATCATGGCAAATCCACAGGCGATCAGGGTCGGGAATTTTGGTACAAGCCCGGTTGCAATATACTCCATCAGCACCGGGATAAAGAATCCTATGCTCATCACCGCCAGAACAAGTGCCAGAAGCCCGAAGAAATTCATGGGCTTGTAGTTTCTGTATAACTTTGCAATGCTCATCAGCACTTTTGCACCGTCTGAATACGTGTTCAGCTTGGACTCGCTTCCCTCCGGGCGGTCACGGTACTCGATGATCACATTGTCCACCTGCATATTCTTATCTGCTGCATGGATCGTCATCTCAGTTTCGATCTCGAACCCTTTGGACAGCACCGGGAAGGTCTTTACAAACTGATAACTGAATGCACGGTAACCCGTCATAATGTCCTTGATCTCGGTATGGAACAGCCGATTGATGGTTCCTCTTACCAGAGAATTACCAAAATTGTGGAATGGACGCTTATTCTCTGTAAAATAAGTGGAAGACAGACGATCTCCCACAACCATATCTGCCTGATGCTCCAATACCTTGTCCACCATCTCTCTGGCGAACTCTGCCGGATAGGTATCATCTCCATCCGTCATCACATAGACTTCCGCATCAATCTCGCGGAACATGCGGCGGATCACATTTCCCTTTCCCTGCATATACTCATGGCGGACCACAGCTCCGGCCTTCTCTGCCAGCTCTACCGTCCGATCAGATGAATTATTATCATATACATAGATCACGGCTTCCGGCAGTACCGCTTTAAAATCACGAACTACCTTCTCCACAGTCTTTTCCTCGTTATAACACGGGATCAAAACAGCAATTTTATCCAAGGTTTTTGTCTCCCTCTTACTAATTTTCTTCGATTTATTGATTGTATCATATCCTTATATGAAAAGCAAAGAATTTGATGGTCTATAACGCAATAATTCTTTGACTTCTATTTTCGTATATAGTAAAATGAGACTGTATTGGAGGAAAATATGGATATAAATGAACTTTTCAAAAAAGATAAACGTGAATCTGCTGTTGACATTGTAGTCAATAATATTAAACAGCTTTTAATTGAAAGAAAACTGAAGCCAGGAGACCGCCTTCCAAGTGAACTTGAGATTTCTGAAGGCATGGGAGTCAGCCGTGGTTCTGTCCGTGAGGCCATGAAGATCCTTACTGCATTTGGTCTTGTGGATATTCGGGTGGGGAATGGTACTTATATCTGCGATACCCCTGGCACCAAGCTGATGGATTCCTTACTTTTCAGTTTCTTCATTGCCAATCCGGATACGAAGAATCTCTATGAGCTCCGTAAAGCACTGGAGATCGATGTTCTTCAGCTGATCCTTGCGCATTATGATGAAAATGAGGACGACCGTATTGCACTGGAGGAAAATCTGGAAGAGCTCTCCCAGCTGATCGCCAAAGGAGCCACCCAAGAAAAGCTTCAGGAAAATGATCTGGCTTTCCATCATCTTCTCGGAAGCTGCACGACCAATCCTTTGTTAGAACAGATCTACAATATTGTAATTGACTTTATGGAACCCTCCATTACAGCCACTCATAAGAGACAGCATGGTGAATATGTTTATAAGGTTCACTCTGATATGGTAGATGTGATCAGAACCCGGAACGGTGAGCGGATCTCCGAAGCGGTTGCCGCTTCCGTTGATACCTGGTCATCTCTGCAGGATTTATAAAAATATACAAAATTTCTTGCGTTCTTTAAAAATCCGTGGGATAACTGCTGTTGTCCTGCGGCTCTTTTTTTCAGCCTTCAGCCTGTCGCATCGACCAGGTGTCTACAGAAGATGTGATAACCTCTTCGATCCGGCTGTAATCCCTGGTACGGATCACTTCCAGTATCTGCATATGTTCTTTATACACGATCTCTCCATGCTGATTTTTTAATGTTTCCGCAATGGATGCTTCCATAAAATCGATCACGATTCCATAGATCCGTTCCATTAATACATTTTTGGTACAGATCCCCATCAGACAATGAAAGGAAATATCATTTTCTCTCAACCAGTCAGTATCTGGATTCTTTGTAAGCAATTCTTTCAGCTCATCTACATTTTCCTCCAGCATCCGGCGTTCTTCTTCATTTTCATCATAATGATCCAGGACAGACTCCAGAATGTCGATCTCGATCAGCCTGCGAAATTCATATAATTTCCCAATATTTGGATTATTGACAAAGAAGCTGAACAGAAGAGAATCAGCCAATGTCCTTCCTGGTTTCTGACAGATATAGGTACCTGTCCCTACTCTTGACTCCACCAGACCAAATGCAGTCAGAATTCTGAGAGCTTCCCGTACCGATCCGCGACTTACATTCATCGCTTCAGAGATCTCCACCTCGTTAGGAAGCCGGTCTCCTGGTTTTAACTTTTGTTCGATCAGCAGCTTTTTAATGTTGTTTACCACAAAATCCACTGCCGATTCTCTTTTGTTCGCTCTGAACAGTTCTTGTACGGCCATAGTTCTCCTTTTTCTGATACAAAGATTCCCCGCCAGGCATGGCATCCTGGCAGGGAGATATTAGAGGAATTGTATCATATTACAAGTATTATTTTCTCGATGACAGTTTTGTCAGCACTTTTAATCTCAGTTTCTGTATGGGCCATACTTTTGTCTTCTGGCTACACAGAAATCTGACAAATTCATTTTCGTCTTGCAGCATGGAGCGGAACACAAATACAAGCTCGCCCTTTTTGCTGACTAACAAGAAGAGATCCGGTCTTAATACCATCTCAACGATCTCTGCATACGGGATAGACTGTCTGCTGTTGGTTATATGGTTCACCGCCTGAATCTCCTGTTTATTAAATTTACTGGAGTAGCGGATCTGTGCACTTCCGGATAGCTCTTTCAGCTGAAGCAGGGTTGCTTCCATACAACGTTTCTGTGCTTTGCCTCTCGCTCTGACGAAGAAGATGGCGATTGCCAGCATGATGGCGGCAGGCAGAAGCTTCAACACGCATATAAATCCAAAAAACAAGATTACAAATAGATTAATACACACCCGGAATACCATTCTGCTTTGGTAGGGGATAAAATATCCCCCAATCTGAGTGAGCAAATCACGGTTCACAAATCCGCTTGTCTGATACATTTAGATGCTGATTCCAAAGATGATCGGAACATACATGTACAGCAGCAGGATGCAGAACTCCAGGATCAGGTACTTAACAATCTTCTTCGATACAGCACCGATTGTCGTCTTACATACACCGGTTGCAACGAACAGGTTGACGGCCATAGGCGGTGTGATCATACCGATAGAAGTATTTACAATAATGATAAGACCAAGTGCGATCGGGCTTACACCAAGTGCAGTAGCGATCGGCAGCAGGATCGGTGTTACCAGAAGGATGATGGACTGTGTCTCAAGGAAGCATCCCAGGAACAGAAGCAGCAGGTTCATTACGAACAGGATGACAAACTTGTTGGTGAAGATTGCCATGATCGTAGTGGACAGGATCGTCGGAATGTTCTCAGTGGTCATAAACCAGCCAAACGGTGCGGACATGGATACGACGAACAGTACAACTGCAGAGCTTACGCAGGAATCAGCGAAGATCTTGTAAAGTGTCTTCAGGTTCACCTCTCTGAATACAAATACAGAGATGATCAGTGCATAGATGCAGGCAACGGATGCGGACTCAGTCGGAGTGAAGATACCAGCATAGATACCACCCAGGATGATGATCGGCATCAGCAGTGCCAGGATTGCTTTTACAAAACGATCAACATATACTTTCACCGGATATTTGGTCTTGTCCACAGAGTCACAGTGTTTGTACCAGAACATATTTCCGATACACAGACCAATGATCAGCATAATACCTGGAATCCATCCTGCCTCGAACATGGCAGTAACGGATACAGAAGCAGTGACAGCGTAGGTAACCATCGGGATCGAAGGCGGAATAACAACGCCCAGGGTTCCGGAGGAAGCAGCGATAGCAGCAGCATCTTCACGGGAATATCCTTTTTCGATCATCTTCGGTGCACAGATACCACCGATAGCAGCAACTGTTGCAGGGTTAGATCCGGAGATTGCTCCGAAGAAACCAGAAGCAACAACACAGATACAGGACAGACGTCCCGGCAGTCTCTTGAGCAGCAGCTCAAAGAAGGAAATCAGACGATCAGAGATACCACCCTCTGCCATGATATTACCAGCCAGGATGAAGAACGGTACAGCCATCAGTGTAAAGCTGTCCAGCTGTGTAAACATTCTGGTCGGAATAGATGCCAGATACTGCGCGTTGTTGGTGAGCATCATTGTCAGAGAAGCAGCAACTCCAAGGGAGATTGCGATCGGAACACCAATGAACAAACTAAGAAACAGTATACCAAATAAAATACCAGCCATGCCCATGATTAGTTCTCCTCCTTCTCTTCAGTATCGTCGCGGAATTTAGAAACCGCACTGATTGTATAAAATACAGCCATAAGGATGATACCTACCGGAATAATCATATAGACAGCTCCCAGCGGGATTCTCATCATCGGGCTTTGTTTTCCCTGTGCAAGCATTTTTGTGCAGACTTTCCATCCCTGGCTACCAAGGAAGATTGCAAATGCGTCTACAATAATTGCATTGATCAGACCAAAGATCTTAACAATCTTCGGTTTTTTTGCAAAAATCAACGGAATGATCTCTACCACAAAGTGTGAATCGGTTCTGGATGCAAGCATCAGACCTAAATATACAATACCGACCATACAGTATCTTGCGAACTCCTCGCTCCATGCGATGGTGTACAGCTGGCTGTAACGACCAACTGTTGCAAGAAATACTACGGCCATCATGGCAACCATCATGATTACCAGCAAGACTTCTACTACTTTAGAAAATCCGTCAAGTACTTTCTTCATCGTTAACCCTCTCAAATAATCTCTGTTTTGCTCCTCCCCGTTTTTTAGGGAAAAGACCGGCAGCATCCGGGATCTAATCCATCTGACTGCCGGCCTTTCCATGGGGCATATATTACAAATTGTAAAGGTAATTACTTATTTAGCGGTCTCTGCTTTAATCTTAGCCAGCAGATCCTGGTCGATCTTCAGGGAAGCATCATCATATACACTCTGTACTGCTGCAACCCATTCGTCTTTGTTCACATCAGTGAATACAACACCTTCAGCTTCCATGGTTGCACGTGCAGAGGAAGCAAGCTCCTGAGAGATCTGACGCTCTGCAACTTTTCCATCCTCAGCTGCCTTATCGAAAGCTTCTTTCTGTTCATCCGTGAAGTTGTTATAGATGTCTTCATTGATCATCAGTACACACGGGCTGTAGAACAGGTCAATCATGGTGATATATTTCTGAACCTCATATACTTTAGCAGTCAGAATAATTGCCAGCGGGTTCTCCTGTCCATCTACAGTACCCTGCTGCAGTGCGGAGAAGATCTCACCCCAGGCCATAGCAGTCGGAGTTGCACCCAGTGCAGTGTAAGTAGCCATATGTACGGCATTCTCCATAGTACGGATCTTCATACCAGCCAGATCAGCCGGAGTAGCAACCTCTTTGGTGTTGTTGGTCAGCTCACGGAATCCATTCTCCCAGAATCCGATTGCTTTGATACCAGATCCCTCAAACTCGTCCAGAAGGCTCTGTCCAATCTCACCGTCAAGTACTTTATATGCATCCTCTGCAGTCTCAAACAGATACGGCAGATCCAGTGTTGCCCAGTTATCAGTTGCGGAAGAGAAATCCGGGATCGGACCTGTGGAAGACAGAACCATATCCTGAGTTCCCATGGAAACAGCATCCATCATATCAGACTCGCCGCCAAGTGCAGAGTTCGGATAGATATCCAGGGTCATCTCGCCGTTAGAATACTCTTCCAGCTTCTTCTGCATCTCTACCAGACCTAATACATAATGTCCATCCGGAGCAGTAGTTGTTCCGACTTTCAGATGGATGGTAGCATCAGCAGATCCAAGAAGATCTGAAGATTCGCTGTCATCAGCAGTATCAGTTGCTGTAGAGGTAGATGTTGTAGTATCAGCTGCAGTATCAGATCCAGATCCGCAAGCAACAAGTCCCATAGCCATTACGCCGGCAAGCAGAACAGCTGTCACACGTTTTAATTTCATATTTCTATACTCCTATTAAATCGTTATATACTTTTATTTATACCTTTATATTGTTTGGCAAACAATTTGCGTCAGATGACTCTTATTTCTGCGGTTTTACGTCAAAACCAAGATTCTCCTGAGAGGTCTCCGGATGAAGCATGGTTGCGATTACTTTACGAAGCAGCTCGTCATCCCAGATCTTCTTCCAGTCGTCACGAAGTACCAGATGATTACCGATCTCAAGTGCAACCTTACAAGCATCTGATACAGGCGGGTTGCCTGGCAGATATCCAAGGAAGTTAGCAGTCAGGTTGAATACATGTCCTGTCAGGAAGGAAACAACAGCCTCACGGTCGATTCCTCTTTTAACAGCTTCATTTACGGTCTCAGCCATTGCATAGCAGCAGGTAGCTCCAAGAGTCTCTACCAGAGTCGGCTCCAGGAATGCGATCTGCTCGGAAGTCATAACAAATGCTTTGTCTGCACGATACATGCAGCGAGCGGTCTCCTGAGCCAGTTTGAATTTCTCCTCATCGCCCTGGATGCAGCTCATTACGATATCCTGATGTCCGCCTTCACCGCCGAAACGATCCTGATATGCTTCTTCTTCTTTCTGCCATTTGAAGTAGGACGGATGGCACGGATGTGCTACACCGAATGTACAGTCATCACGCAGAGTCAGCTCTTTTGCAACAGCTGCAGCCGGATCAAGGATCAGGAATACGGTGCCCGGTTTCAGCATCGGAACATACTCAGCAGACAGTTTTTTGATTAAAGTATCCGGAACTGCAAAGATAACTACATCTGCAAATGCAAGTGCCTCATCTACCGGAGTAACTTTTAATCCACGCTCTTTTTCGATACGCTCTACTGCAGGCGGGAAAGTCTCAACTAATTTGACATCAAATTTGTCCGGGAATTTTGTTACCAGGTTGTTAGATGTACGGGTACCCATTTTTCCGCCAGCACCAATGACTGCTACTTTGATCTTTTCCATTTTTATGCCTCTTTCTTTTAATAAGATATTATTTGATAGGAATTACTTTCCTAAAGTTTCTTTTACAGTTGCTGCGATCTTCTCCGGAGCATATCCGTAAGCATCAGCAAGCTCTTTTGCCGGACCGGACTCTGCGAAGTCAGTCAGTGCGATTCTCTTAACCTTAACCGGCTGATTCTCAGTTGCCAGGCGGCTGATGTAAGAACCAAGTCCACCATTGATATTGTGATCTTCAACGGTTACGATCTGGCTGGTCTTAGCCATAACATCAAGGATCTTGGACGGATCTTTGCCGTACAGGATATTGATATCTGCAACAGTTACGTTGATTCCCTGCTCTTTCAGCAGATCTGCTGCTGCAAGTACACGATCAAGTACATAACCATTAGAGAACAGTACTGCATCTGTGCCATACTCTTTCCAAACGGTGATACCATCTTTGGAGAATGGAGCATCTTTTGCATATACATCAACTTCACGTCCGCTGCCGCCACGGATATATACCGGACCCTGGATCTCTGCTGCATATTTAACAGCCTCATATAACTGCTCCGGATCTGCCGGGGTCAGAACAGTGAAGTTCGGGATGCTGGTTACAAATGCCAGATCCTCGTAGAACTGATGGGTAACACCCTCACGCTCTCCACCAAGGATACCTGCGTTAACACCGATGAATTTTACATTCAAATCAGTATAACCAACGAATGTACGCATCTGCTCTCCAGCTCTCATGGTAAGGAATCCACAATAGGTTCCAACGAACGGAAGCATTCCTGCGGAAGCAAGTCCTGCAGCTACATCAACTGCGCACTGCTCTGCGATACCACACTCGATGTAACGATCCGGATAAGTCTCTCCAAAAGGAACTGCTCTCATAGCTTTCAGTGAATCCGGGAATACTCCAACTACTTTATCATTCTCTGCTGCCATCTCGTACAGTGCTGCAGCAAAAGCTTCTCTCGTACCCTTAAACTCTGCCATTATTCCTCACCTCCAAGTTCTTTCTTGGCAATCTCCCACTGCTCATCAGTCGGAACACCTTTATGCCATGCATTGTTGTTCTCCATAAAGCTCAGGCCTTTACCTTTGATACAATCACAAACGATTGCGTGTGGTTTTCCTTTATAGCCCTTAGCGATTGCTACTGCTGCTTTGATTCCATCAATGTCATGTCCACTGATTTCCTGTGTATGCCATCCGAAAGCTCTGAAGCGATCTGCAATGTTGTTCTGTCCTACAGTGAAATCTACGCTCTTGTAAGACTGCCATCCGTTACGGTCAACGAATACTACCAGATTGTCAAGCTTACGGCCAGTTGCCATATTCACGCCTTCCCAGCAAACACCTTCCTGAAGCTCTCCATCACCACAGATAACATAGGTGAAATAATCTTTTTTCTGGATCTTGGCTGCTGCTGCCATTCCTGCTCCGATTGCAATTCCGTTTCCAAGAGAACCAGATGTCATATCGATTCCTTTGGTGCTGTGCATTGACGGATGTCCCTGGAATGTAGAACCAAGTGCACGAAGATGGAAGTGCTCTACCTTCGGCTCAAAGTATCCTTTCTCATTCAGTGCTGCGTACCAGATCGGGCAAGCATGTCCTTTGGAAAGGATGAAGCGGTCACGATCTTCCCACTCCGGATTTTTCGGATCAACGTTCATAGCGTCGAAGTAAAGTGTTGCTACGATGTCTGCGATGGATAATGCCGGACCCGGATGACCGTCTTTTCCTTCATACACCATACGCACTGCTTCGAGACGAAGCTTGTTGGCAAGTTTTTGTAACTCCTGTGTGTTCACTTTCTCTTCCTCCTTTAGAATAATTTAATTATTAAATTTTCTATTTTTCACATCACCATTCAGCAATCAACTTATGTCTTTTGTTTTAAGTTTGTTGTTAAACATCTGATGTTTCCTGTTGATGGTAATATACACCATGCTGTCCAATATGTCAATTATTTTTCTAATCATTTTTTCGTTTTAGATGTTTTGCACAATTTACGCATACCTTTTTTATACAGAATGCCGTTTAAGTTCTGTTAAGACGAAAAAAAGACGCATTTCCATGCGTCTTTTCTTCTTATCATATATTACACAAACTTATTAAGCTCCAAATCATATTCGTAATCAATCGAACGTAGCTTTTTACAAATTTCCTCCTGATCCAGTCCATTGTCCTTACAAAAGCTGGTCAGATCCGGATAAAAATCCCGAAGCTGCGTGTTCACATAGCTCAATAATATCATAGGATCTGTTGGTAACATATTTTTTCTCTCCTTTGTTTTTGTCTATGTTAACATGTACTTTATTATTCTTCAATGCTTTCTCTTTCCGCATGATATTTGACATCCTACCTTTGTGCGTGTTAATATACTACTATATTAATAATCTGTTTAGGTGTTGTGCAAATCTGTACAGATTTTATACAATGGGAAAAGGGGTCTATTTTATGGAGGTGCAAAAATTATTCAAAGCAAACAAGCGGGAATCAGCCGTTGATATTGTTGTCAATAATATTAAACATCTGTTGATGGAACGCAAATTAAAGCCGGGAGACCGACTACCAAGTGAATCCGAGATTTCTGAGGGAATGGGTGTCAGCCGTGGTTCCGTCCGGGAAGCCATGAAGATTCTCTCCGCATTTGGACTTGTAGATGTCAAAGTCGGCAATGGAACTTATGTATGTGAGAAGCCAGGATCCACCCTGATGGATTCTCTTCTTCTGAGTTTTTTTGTCACTAATCCGGATCCGGAAAAGCTGTATGAACTCAGACAGGTGATTGAGATTGATGTTCTGGAAATGATACTAAGACATTATGATGAAAATACTGCTGAGCGGAAAGCGCTGAGAGAAAATCTGAATTTACTTCAAAAACTGATAGACAAAAATCTGTCACTGGAACAGTTGAAAACCATAGATCTGGAATTCCACCATCTGATGGGAAGCTGTACAAAGAATGTTCTGATGGAGCGGATCTACAGTATTGTTCTTGATTTTATGGAACCGACGATCACCGCCACATTAAAAAATCAACATGGTGAGATCACTTACCAGGAACATCAGAAGATCCTGGAAGTTATTGAAACGCAGGATTATGATCGCATCCACGATGTCATCACGGATTCTGTGAACACCTGGTCAACACGCCAACAAGTTTCTAATCTTTAACCCTATAAAAATCCCGTGAACTGCACTCGGCATTCACGGGATTTTGCTTTTCTCATATTAATCTTTGATCACTCTGACTGCTTTCACTGGACTACGATAACTTACACCAGAGATCGTGATACCCACACGTGGGTTGCTGGCATGTACAACCTGTCCGCCACCCACATAGATTGCCACGTGGTTGATACCCGAACGGTTGCCATAGAATACCAGGTCTCCCGGCTTCAGCTCAGACAGACTGATCTTGGTTCCACAGTTCGCCTGTGCACGGGATGAATGCGGAAGGCTGATACCATAATTTCGGAATACAGAAAGTACGAATCCGGAACAATCTGCTCCCTTAGTCAGACTGGTTCCTCCCCATACATATGGATTACCAATATACTGTTTTGCAAAGTTACTGAGTGCCATCCGCACATCGGATACGCCTGCTCCATACATGACTTCAGAAATCGTCAGTGCTTCATCAAGCTTGGCACCTACATTTACATAATCTTTGAAAAGATATCCTTCCTCACCGTCCAGATCAATCTTGACCCACTCATCCAGCTCTTCCAGAACATCAAAGCTCTGATCGCTTCCTACAATATCCAGCACTTCGCTGTCAGTGCTCGGCTGGGTGCGAACCTTCAGGCCTTCTGTGTTCACATCTGCTACTGTCTTCAGCAGAGAACCTGCTTTCTCCAGCGCCTCGCTTCCGGTGAGCACATATTCTGCCTTAATGTATCCTTCTACTTTTCCAGATTTGATCTGCAGCCACTCGCCCTCTTCTCCAAGCACGTCACAGCCTGCATTATTACCGATCTTTCCAACGATCTTGCCTTCTGTTGAGGCACTGTCTCGAATGTTTACTTTTCCTTCAGATACGGTCACGATTCCCAGATTGCTGTATCCGTCCAGGTGAAAGGCATCCAGAACGGTCTGATTCATTGCATTTTCAACATCCGTAGTCTCTGCCGCATCCATATCTGCAGAAAGTCCGATCTGTGAACTGATTCCCAGTGCAGCAGATGCCTGTGCATCCATAGGTGCTGCAGTGAATGCCACAGCTCCGGCCAGTACCAGTGCAAATCCTCCTGTTATGATCTTATGGTAAATGTTATTCATATTGATTCTCCTATACTGTCATCACATCATTCAGAGTCCATTCGCAAAATCACCTCTTCAAGGCTTTCCATTTGCTCACATATAGTTCTGAATTATTACAGAATTGTTACATTTCGAATACAATACTATAACAAATACGAGAATTTGTCAAGTAAAGCCGGCATTTCTGCCGGCTTTTCAGATTTTAGATTTTATTTGCTCATTTTATCGACTACGGACATGAGCTCGTCGATTTTTTCATCTCCATTGCCCTCCAGGATTGCTGTTTTCAGGCAGCCTTTCATGTGAGCACGGATAACTTCGTTATTTACCTTTTTCAGAATGGCTTCAGTGGCAGTCACCTGGGCGGAAATATCCATACAATAACGGTCTTCCTCCACCATCCGGAGGATTCCGTCAATCTGCCCTCTTGCTGTCTTCAGCAGCCGTTCAATTTTCTTTCTGTCAGCCTGCATGCATATACCTCCCTGTGACCCCAACAGATTACTCGATTCCGGTAACTTCATATCCGGCGTCAACCACTGCCTTTTTCAGTTCTTCATCAGTCACTGCACCGTCTACTGTCACATAAGCAGCCTTATCTTCCAGGCTGACAGTTGCAGTCACACCATCCAGTGCGTTCAGTGCCTTGTCTACTCTTCCTGTACAATGAGAGCACATCATTCCTTCGATTTTAATTGTTTTTTTCATGGTTGTTGTATCTCCTTTCTTTTCTGCCTGCTCAGCAATCTGCTGCGGGGCAGTTGTTTCTGTTTTGATCTGTATATCTTCTGTACGATCTGTCTCTTTTCTGCTTTCCTGTCCTCTGTGTTTCTTTCGGAAGCCGGACTGGAATCCTTTCAGTCTCAATGCATTGCATACCACAAATACAGAGCTGAAGCTCATGGCTGCGCTTCCGAACATCGGGCTTAACTGCCAGTTCAGCAACGGATAAAATACACCTGCTGCCAGCGGAATACCGATGGCATTGTAGCAAAATGCCCAGAACAGATTCTCTTTGATGTTGCGGATCACTGCACGACTCAGCTGTACAGCCGTCACCGCATCCAGCAGGTCACTCTTCATCAGAACAATATCTGCGGACTCAATGGCCACATCTGTTCCTGCTCCGATGGCAATACCAACATCCGCTCTGGCCAGTGCCGGTGCATCGTTGATACCATCACCTACCATGGCAACTTTATGGCCTTCCTCCTGCAATCTGCGGACTTCCCTTTCCTTATCCTGCGGAAGTACCTGTGCGATCACGCGGCTGATGCCAAGCTGCTTTTGAATGGCTCTTGCCGTCTTCTCATGATCACCGGTCAGCATGACCACATCAAGTCCCATCTGCTCCATCTCGCGGATTGCTTCCGCACTGGTCTTCTTCACCGGATCTGCCACTGCGATCATACCAAGAAGCTTCTGATCCGCTGCAATGTACAGCACTGTCCTGCCTTCCTCTGATAATTTTCCTGCTTCTGCGTCCATTCCGTCAAGTATAACTTTCTGTGCATCCATCATTTTCTGATTTCCTGCCAGTACTTTTCTTCCGGATACCATTCCTGAGACGCCCTGCCCCGCTTCTGCGGCAAATTCCGTTGCCTGAGAAACTTCAACTCCTGCTTCCTCTGCATATCTTACAATAGCCTCTGCTAACGGATGCTCACTTGCTTTTTCCAGAGATGCTGCCAGTCCTAAAAGCTCTGCTTCGGTCACACCCGGAGCCATTCTCACTGCTGCCACTGCCGGATGACCTTCGGTAATGGTTCCTGTCTTATCCAGCACCACGGTATCTACCAGATGCGCAGTCTCCAGACTTTCACCTGACTTGATGAGGATTCCCTGCTCTGCTCCCCGACCGGTTCCAACCATAATGGCTGTCGGGGTTGCCAGACCCAGTGCACACGGACAGGAGATCACAAGCACTGCAATACCAGATGCCAGTGCAAAACTGAAGGTTGCTCCTGACAGCAGCCAGACTATGATCGTAATTACTGCAATGGTAATAACTACCGGAACGAAAATACCGCTGACCTTATCTGCCAGTTTGGCAATGGGCGCTTTACTTCCTCCAGCTTCCTCCACTAATCGGATGATCTGCGACAATGTGGTATCCTCACCGATCCGGTCTGCCTTCATCTGAAAATAACCGGCCCGGTTAACGGTTGCGCCGGTTACCCGGTCTCCGACCTTCTTCTCTACCGGAATGCTCTCACCAGTGATTGCTGACTCATCCACTGTTCCGGTTCCCTCCAGGATCACCCCATCCACAGGGATCCCCTGTCCTGGTTTTACGATAACTGTCTCGCCTACCTGTACCTGATCCGCAGGAATCTCTGTCTCCCGACCATTTCGTACCACCAGTGCCGTCTTCGGAGCCAGATCCACCAGCTTAGTGATAGCATCAGAAGTCCGGTTCTTGGATCGGGATTCCATATATTTTCCAATGGTGACCAATGTCAGGATCATGGCTGCAGATTCAAAGTAAAGATTCATGGCTGCCATATGTGCCATATCCGTCTCGCCGCGCCCCATGGCATATCCCATCACATACAGGCGGCTGACACTGTAGACAAATGCTGCCGTGGAACCCATAGCCACCAGAGTGTCCATATTCGGTGCTCCGTGGAACAGCGACTTAAATCCGTTCTCATAGTATTTCCGGTTCAGATACATGATCGGAAGTGTCAGGAACAGCTGGGTCAGTGCAAATATCATCATATTCTCATGTCCAAGCAGAATGCCCGGCAATGGCCATCCCAGCATATGTCCCATGGAAATGTACATGAGTACAATCAAAAATACAATAGACCAGCCCAGACGATGCTTCATCTTTTTGGCTTCTTCTGCTGTCCGCTTCTGCAGATCATTCTCTGCTTTTTTCGCCGGCTCATGGGCATCCTTGACAGATGCACCATATCCTGCACCCTCCACTGCATGAATGATCGCTGCCGCATCGGTGGCTTCATCTTCGTATTCCACCACCATGGAATTCTGCAGCAGATTGACCTGCACCTGATCCACGCCCGGAACCCGGCTCACAGCCTTCTCCACATGGGCACTGCATGCACTGCAGCTCATGCCGGTCACATCAAACTTTTGCTTCATTTTATCTATATCTCCTCTCTCAGGTCTTATTGATATTTGTTATCATAACACCCCTCCTGGGTGTCCTGTTAAATCTGTTATAACATGAAGCAAATCACATGTCAAGGATGCAATCTTACTTTTTATTTTTCAAAGCCTGGGACAATAGCATTCCATGAACTACAAACAGCTCCGAAGGATAGCAATAAACTGCGCTGCTATGACTTGGAGCGAACAGAGTGAGCTTTCGTGTATCGGCTGGTGCGTACACTAAAAATGTACGTATCCAGACGATACACGAAACTTACTTTGTCCGATACACGTCATACGAGCTTTTATGCTATCCTTCGAAGCTGTTTATAATTCTAAAGTATTCTATTATATCTGGCGTGCAACACTCTTGCCCCAGTTCATATCAGACAGAATATGCGCCTTCAATTCATCCAGTGACTGAAACTTCTGCTCAGGTCTGCGGAATTCAATGAATTCTACCATGAGATCCTGTCCATACAGATCTCCATCAAAATCAAAGAGATAGGTCTCCACTCCTCTGCGGGTCTCTCCGCCGACCGTAGGCTTATACCCCACATTGGTGATACCGTAATACTCATCCTCTTTCACAAATGTGCGGGTCAGATACACACCATCTTTTGGCAGCAGTTTTTCCTGCGGTGGAAGAAGATTAGTAGTCGGCATTCCAATGGTACGACCGATCTGTCTGCCGTGGAGCACAATACCGCTCACATAATACCGGTATCCAAGCAGCTCATTGGCAAGCTTCACATTACCGTCATGAAGGGCTTCCCGGATATAGGTACTGCTGATATCTCTGCCGTGGCTTTGTTCCTTCTCTACCACTTCCACGGTGTATCCATATTTGGGTGCCAGCTTCTGAAGCATTGCATGATCTCCTCGCCGCTGATATCCAAAATGAAAATCTGTTCCCACAGCTGCAAACTTCATTTTCAGCTGTCCCACCAAAACATCTTCAATAAAACGTTCCGGCTCCATGTGGGCAATCTCCGGCACAAAGGGGCATTCCAGCAGATTGTCAACACCTGCTTTGGCAAGCATCTCCCGACGTTCTTCATTGGTCAGAATATTCTGTGCAGACAAACCTGACAGCATACGGGTCGGATTGCTGGCAAAGGTAAAGATCGTTGCCTCCAGACCATTCTTTTTCTGCTCCAGGATGTGCTGCAGCAGCTTCTGATGCCCTCTGTGGAGTCCATCAAATTTTCCAAGGCTGACTGCCGAAGGTGCCATCACTCCAAAGCTGGTCTTTCCTGTAATATAATTCATGGTAATTCTCTTCGTTTCCTTCTATCTACTCATAGCCATCCATCCCATATGCGGCATGTACACGGCTCTGAATTATTATTTCTCATAAAACATTTTCAAAAGTCTGAAATGCTGTCTGTCCCGTTCTTTCTCATACTGATAAAGTCCTACAAATGCACCATCTGCATCATAGACTCTGATTTTCTGACCGGCTGCAGGCTTTGATTCCGATACCCCCAGGGGGAGTGCATTTCCATTATGAGCTGCCTTTGACAGTTCTTCATTCAAATGGACTGCAGGCTCTTCATCAAACATCCGGTCGATGGGAATGATGATCTCCTCCAGGCGTTCTTCGTCCCGGATGGTCTCGATCTGTGATAAAGTCAGACTGTCTTCGACACAGAATCGCTCTACCCTGGTACGGAGCAGCTTGTCCATGCAGCCATGGCAGCCCAGCTTTTCGCCAATATCATGACACAAAGTTCTGATATAAGTTCCGCTGGAGCAGTGTACCCGCATCTTCACTCTGGGCAGATCCATCTCAAGGATCGTGATCTCATGAATCACCACCGGGCGGGCTTTCCGCTCCACTTCTTTTCCAGCTCTCGCCAGATCACAGAGCTTCTGTCCATTGACTTTCAGCGCGGAATACATGGGCGGTATCTGCTCATAAGGTCCCTCAAAGGAAAGGACCGCTTCCCGCACTTCCTCTTCTGATGCAGTGACCGTTGCAGATTCCAGCACAGTTCCTGTGGTATCCTGAGTATCTGTAGACTGTCCCAGAAGCATCACTGCCTCATAAACTTTATCATGTCCGGCCAGCAGGTCACACAGCTTCGTTGCTTTTCCCAAACATACAGGAAGAACTCCCTCCGCTTCCGGATCGAGAGTTCCTGTGTGTCCGATCTTTTTCTGTTTTAAAATACCACGCAGCTTCGCCACTACATCATGTGACGTATAGCCGCGCTCTTTATATACATTGATGATACCGTTCACTATTCCTCCTGATGCAGCATCTGGCGCTCAATATGCAGTGTCAGATTGTTGATGATGTCATGGAAGGTTCCTTTCATGGTCACTCCGGCTGCACGCACATGTCCGCCGCCGCCAAAATAGGAAGCGACTTTGCTCACATCTACCTGTTCCTTAGAACGAAGAGAAACCTTGAATTCCATATTTCCTACTTCATACAGGAAAATAGCAACTTCCACACCCTCTGTCAGTTTCAGCTGGCTGACGATTCCATCCAGATCTGTGGTTGTAACGCCGAAGAAATCCATTTCCCGCTTTCTCATGACACTGATAATGATCTTTCCATCCATGAGCCGCATGCTCTCCAGCAGTGCTTTTCCCATAACCTGATTCTGACGGTAGGTCTTTTTGTAGTATGTCTCTTCCAGAATATATGTATGCGGAACACCCTTTTCCATCAGCATGGCTGCCACCCGCATGGTATCCGGAGAGGTACAGCTGTACTGAAAGACGCCTGTATCATGGGCAATTCCCATATACAGTGCACAGGCTGCCTGTTTGTTGATCTTCTCCGGATCCATCAGGCTGCACAATACTTCACATGCGGAACTTGCATCTGGCAGAATCACATTTTCATCAGCAAATCCATGATTGCTCACATGATGATCCACGCAGAAAGTACGTTTTGCCTTCTGAAAATACGGCAATGCATCACCCAGACGATCCAGAGCTGCACAATCCACACTGATAAACAGATCATAAGTCCGATCCTGTCCGTCCGGCTGCTTCAGTTCTTCATATCCTTCTATGATGGAAAACTTGTTATCTGGCTGTTCCAGCCAGATATCTGCTTTGATCTGCGGATAATTATCCCTCAGATACTGCCAGAGACCAATACATGATCCAACGCTGTCACCATCCGGATGAATATGTCCGGCAATGGCAACATTGGAGACATCCTGCAATTCTTTCTCAAGCTGCGTCATACTTCCTCATCCTCTTCTTCATCATCGCTGATATCTTTGGTAACTTCGTCAATAAGTTTCGACATATTTACACCATATGCAATAGACTGATCCAGAATAAATGCGATCTGCGGCGTATTTCTCAGGTTCAGCTCATGAGCAAGCTGTCTGCGGATATATCCTTCCGCACTCTTCAGTCCTTTCATGGTGCTCTGCTGGGAGGCTTCGTCTCCCAGCACGCTGATATATGCTTTACAGGTCTTTAAGTCGGGCGCAACTTCCACTGTGACTACAGAAGTCATAGGATTGATGCGTGGGTCTTTGATTTCCTTACGGATGATCTCAGACAGAACTTTCTGGACTTCACCGTTGATACGGGTATTTTTAATACTGTTTTTTCTCATATTCTATCTTGGCACCTCTACCATGATGTAGGCTTCTACCATATCAAGCTCCTGGATCTCGTTGAACTTGTCAAATACAAGACCACATTCAAATCCGGCTTTTACTTCCTTCACATCGTCCTTGAAACGCTTCAGGGAAGCCAGCTCGCCCTCGTAGATCTGTTTTCCTTCACGAGAAATACGAACCTTGCATCCACGCTGGAACATACCGTCAAGCACATAAGAACCTGCGATATTTCCTACGCCGGAAGCCTTGAAAATCTGACGGATCTCTGCATGACCGATAACTTTCTCCTCAAATACCGGATCCAGCATACCCTTCATAGCACGCTCTACATCTTCAATTGCACTATAAATGACACGGTACAGACGAACATCTACTTTTTCTCTGTCCGCAGTTTCTTTTGCTGTTGCATCCATTTTTACGTTAAATCCGATGATGATTGCTGAAGATGCACTTGCCAGAGTCACATCAGACTCATTGATGGCACCAACACCACCGTGGATACATTTTACAACGACTTCTTCATTGGAGAGCTTAAGCAGGGACTGCTTTACAGCCTCTACAGAACCAGCCACATCGGCTTTGATGATCAGGTTCAGTTCTTTTAAGTTTCCAGACTGGATCTGGGAATACAGATCGTCCAGAGACATACGAAGCTTGGTATCCTCCAGCATCTTCTCACGGCTCTCTTTGATAAAGGTCTCGGCGAATGTCTTAGCCTCTTTGTCACTTTCCGGAGAAATGAAGATCTCACCTGCCATAGGCACATCGTTAAGACCAAGGATCTCAACCGGAGTGGACGGACCTGCCTCTTTCACACGACGTCCCTTATCATCCATCATCGCACGGACTTTACCATAAGAAGATCCTGCTGCGATGAAATCTCCGACGTGCAGCGTACCTTTCTGTACCAGAACGGTTGCAACCGGTCCTTTTCCTTTATCAAGCTCCGCCTCGATGACCAGACCTCTTGCCTGACGCTTCGGATTTGCCTTCAGCTCCAGAACATCTGCGGTCAGCAGAACCATTTCCAGAAGATCTTCAATACCCTCTCTGGATTTTGCAGATACCGGTACACAGATGGTGTTTCCGCCCCAGTCCTCTGCAATCAGACCATACTCAGTCAGTTCCTGTTTTACACGTTCAATATTTGCACCTGGCTTATCGATCTTGTTGATCGCAACAATCACCTCTACACCGGCCGCTTTCGCATGATTGATTGCTTCGACAGTCTGCGGTTTCACACCGTCATCTGCTGCAACTACAAGGATTGCAATATCGGTAGAATTAGCACCTCTCATACGCATAGCTGTGAATGCTTCATGTCCCGGAGTATCCAGGAATGTGATCTTTCTGCCAGATACCGTTACCATATATGCACCAATGTGCTGGGTAATACCGCCAGCCTCACGATCTGTTACATTTGTATGGCGGATCGCATCCAGAAGAGAGGTCTTACCATGGTCTACATGACCCATAACACATACGACCGGTGCTCTCTGTACCAGAGTGTCTTCCGGATCTTCTGTATCCTCCAGAAGCTTTCCGATTACATCCTCTTTTACTTCCGGTTCCGGATCAAAATTATATTCCAGTGCGATCTCTCCTGCTGCCTCGAAGTCCAGCTCAGAGTTCACAGTCAGCATCTTTCCTTCCAGGAACAGCTTCTTGATGATTGCAGACGGCTGGATCTTCATGCGGTCTGCCAGATCAGAAATGCTGATCATCTCCGGAAGCTGCAGTTTCTTCGGCTCGGAAGAATCCTTCTTCACTACCGGCTGCGGTTCCGGTTTGATGAACCGTCCCGGTTTATTCTTCAGCTTGCTGATATCCTCATCTTTGTACTGCTTTTCCTGCTTCTGATGATTACGGTTATCGTATCTTCTGTTTTCCGGTTTGGTCTCCACCGGTGTATCGAAGGAACGGTTCATCTGACGGCCTGCACCACCTCTTGCGCCCTGTCCTCCACGGCTGTCACGTCCACCATTCTGCGGACGGTCGCCTCTGTTATATCCCGGACGATCTCCACCACGTCCCTGTCCGTCGCGGTTGTATCCCGGTCTGTCTCCACGTCCCTGTCCATCACGGTTACCTTGTGGACGGTCGCCTCTGTTGTATGCTGGTCTGTCTCCGCGTCCCTGTCCGTCGCGGTTACCCTGCGGACGGTCGCCTCTGTTATATCCCGGTCTGTCTCCGCGTCCCTGTCCATCACGGTTACCCTGCGGACGGTCGCCTCTGTTGTATCCCGGTCTGTCTCCGCGTCCCTGTCCATCACGATTACCCTGCGGACGGTCGCCATAGCTTCTGCGCTCACCATTTGCAGGACGATCAGCTGCTGGTCTTGCAGGTCTTGCTGCAGGTGCTGCTGCGCCTTCGCGTTTCGGTGCTGCTGTTGATGCTGCAGGTGCTGCCGTTGTTCCTGCGGACGCTGTTGTTCCAGCTGGTGCTGTTGCCGGCTTTGCCGCTGCCGGTCTTGCAGGTCTTGCTGCGCTTTTCTGAGTCTGCGGACGACGCTCCGGACTCTTCTTGTCTCTGCTGTTCTCCGGATTGTGTACCACTACGAATTTTTTCTTCTTTGCCGGAGCTGCTCCTTCTTTTTTAGCTTCCTGCTGCCCGGAACCTACTGCTCCGCGCACCAGTTCTGCCTGATTATCTTCAAGTGTTGCCATATGTGTTGTCACCTCAATATTCTTCTCTGCCAGTACGGCCATGATTTCTTTGCTTGTTTTGTTCAGTTCCTTTGCGAGTTCATAAACTCTGATATGCTTGTTTGGCATGATTTCCAATGCCCCCATTCCCTGTATTTACTCTAATACCCGGATCGCCGCAGCGGCCAGTCCTTCGTCTTCCACTGCTACAGACATTCGGAATTCCTTCCCACATGCTGATCCCAGTTCTGCGCTGCTGTACGCTACATACAGCGGTACTTTGTAATACTCGCAGAGACTGCGGATCTTCTTCTTTGTATTTTCAGAGGCTTCCTCTGATACCACAACCAGCTTCGCTTTGCCCTTGCGGACAGAATTCTCCACAGAAAATTCACCGCTGACACTTTTGCGTGCTCTGGTCGCCAGCCCGATATAAGAGAGAACTTTAGCTTTCTGCAATTGCTTCCATCTCCTTTTCCAAGGCTTCGTATACTTCTGCCGGGATCTGTGCCTTCAGGGATCTCTCCAGTCCTCTGGATTTTACTGCTTTCTGGAAGCATTCCCTGCTTCTGCACAGATATGCGCCGCGACCGTTTTTCCGGCCAGTGGCATCCAGCACGATTTCATTCTCTGTTGTGCGTAAGATGCGTACCATATCTTTCTTGTTCTTCATCTCACCACAGCCGGTGCACTGACGCATCGGTACTTTTTTCACTGTTCCCAAACTGTCCGCTCCTATTCCTCTGCGTTCTCGTCTTCTACAGTACCTTCCGCATACTCATTTTCATCATATGCTTCCTCTTCATCCTCATCTTCATCGTAGAATCCTTCGTAGAATCCCTCGATGGCATTTGCCTGACTCTCGCTCTTGATATCAATCTTGAAGCCAGTCAGACGTGCTGCCAGACGTGCATTCTGTCCCTCTTTACCAATAGCAAGGGAAAGCTGATAATCCGGAACAACAACTTTTGCTGTCTTCTCTTCCACATCTGCCAGAACCACAACAACCTTTGCCGGGCTCAGTGCATTCTCGATCAGAAGTGCCGGGTTCTCATTCCAGTTAATGATATCGATCTTCTCACCGCGAAGCTCATTGACGATAGAGTTGACTCTTGCACCATTCATACCAACACATGCTCCTACCGGGTCAACATCCGGATCATTGGACCATACTGCGATCTTGGTTCTGGAGCCAGCCTCTCTGGCAATGCTTTTGATCTCTACGATGCCATCTCTTACTTCAGTAACCTCAGATTCGAACAGTCTCTTTACCAGCTCCGGATGCGTACGGGATACCAGGATCTTCGGTCCTTTTGTGGTGTCCTTAACTTCCAGAATATAAACCTTGATACGCTCGGTCGGAGTATATACCTCTCCTTTGACCATCTCGTTCTCGTTCAGGATCGCATCTACTTTACCAAGATTTACGCTGACATTTCTTCCAATATAACGCTGTACCACACCGGTAACCACGTCTTTTTCTTTTGCATAATACTGATTGAACAGAACTTTACGCTCTTCCTCACGGATCTTCTGAAGAATCACGTTTCTTGCATTCTGTGTGGTGATACGGCCGAACTCTTTGGATTTGATCTCCTCACGGACGATATCTCCCAGCTCGTACTTCTTATCCAGAAGCTTCGCTTCTGCCAGGCTGATCTGAGTATCCGGATCTTCCACCTGCTCCACAACAGTCTTCTCTGCATATACATGGAAATCACAGGTATCTCTGTTGATCTCTACGCGGAAATTCTCTTTTTCTTTTCCGAAATGGCTCTGACATGCAGTGATCAGAGAATTTTCGATGGCATCCAGCATAACATCCTTGCTGATATCTTTCTCTTTTTCCAGAATCTCCAGTGCCGTTTTCAGTTCAGTGTTCATTTTTTGTTCTTTCCTCCTTAAAAATCAAACGCCAGCCGGATCAGCGCGATGTTCGACCGCTCGATCACCAGTGTGGCTTCATCCTCAAACTCCAATGTTACTGTATCTTTATCCCATGCTTTTAAGATACCGGTGAATTCCTTCTGTCTGTCGATTGCACGGAACAGTCTCACATCTACGGACTCTCCAATACTTCTCTCAAGATCTTTGTCTTTCTTCAGCGGTCTTCCAAGCCCTGGGGAACTTACCTCAAGAATATAGCTTTCCTCAATAAAATCCTGTTCATCCAGAAGATCTGACAGTCGTCTGCTGACGGTCTCGCAGTCATCCACGCCAATTCCACCCGGCTTATCAATGTAAGCTCTTAAGAACCAGTTGCCGGCTTCCTTTACAAATTCCACATCCACCAGTTCAAACTGATGCTCTTCCATGATCGGAAGCAGGAGCTGCTCTGTCTTCTGTTCATATGTCTCTCTCTTAGTCAATCTTATCCTCCTTCTGAAAATCTCCTATACAACTAAGAAGGAGTGGACTTTTGTCCACCCCTTTCTTCAGTCTACGTATCATGTTATTCCCAGTATAACACAATATCCACTAAAATCAAGCCTTTTCGCAAAAAAAGTTACTATTCACAGCGATAAAGATATACATTCTGACTCGTCGTGCTCGCACGTAAGAGGCTGACTGTATATCTTTATCATGCCTGCGAAGCAGGAACTCCACCCACGTAAGCAGTCTTAGCTCCGTCAGGAGCGAAACTGGAGCCTCTTAACAGAGGCGACGAGTGCGCATGTGGGTGGAGTTCTGTGAATATTCTTTAAATCCTTGCTTACAGTCTTGCCACTCCGGTCTTTCTTGCGGCATCTGCAACGGCAGCAGCCACTGCCTTGCCCACTCTCGGATCAAATGCTTTCGGAATGATGTAATCTTCGCTGAGTTCTTCGTCTGTGATCAGCTCTGCCAATGCGTGGGAAGCTGCCAGCTTCATCTCATCATTGATATCTTTGGCACGTACATCGAAAGCCCCACGGAAGATACCCGGGAAAGCCAGCACATTGTTGATCTGGTTCGGAAAATCGCTGCGGCCGGTGGCAACCACTCTTGCACCACCTGCTTTTGCATCATCCGGGAAGATCTCCGGTGTGGGATTCGCACATGCGAACAGGATTGCATCCTGATTCATGGTCTTCACCATCTCAGTTGTTACCACACCCGGTGCGCTGACTCCGATAAATACGTCTGCACCAACCAGCATATCTGCCAGGCTTCCGCTGCGTTTCTCCAGATTGGTCATTTTTGCCATCTCTTCCTTTATTGGATTCATATCTTCCGTACGTCCCTCATAGATAGCACCTTTCCGGTCACACAGTGTGATATGTTTCACACCCGCAGTCAAAAGCAGTCTGGTAATAGAGATTGCTGCCGCACCTGCCCCATTGACAACCACTTTTACTTCCTCTTTCTTCTTGCCAACCAGTCGAAGAGCATTGGTCAGTCCCGCCAGTGTGATAATGGCAGTTCCATGCTGATCATCATGGAAGATCGGAATATCGCATTTTTCTTTCAGCTTTCTCTCGATCTCAAAGCAGCGAGGTGCAGAAATATCTTCCAGGTTCACACCTGCAAAGCTACCGGAGATCAGATAAATGGTATTGACGATCTCATCCACATCATGGCTCTTGATGCACAGCGGAAATGCGTCCACATCACCAAATGCCTTAAACAGTACACATTTTCCTTCCATAACCGGCATACCTGCCTCCGGTCCGATGTCTCCAAGACCAAGGACCGCACTTCCATCGGTCACTACCAGGCAAAGATTGTGACGGCGGGTCAGTTCATAGCTCTTCTCCACATCCTTCTGGATCTCCAGACAAGGCTGTGCCACACCCGGCGTATAAGCCAGAGACAGGTCATCTTTTGTCGCAACTGGAACTGTTGCAACAACCTCGATCTTACCTTTCCATTCCTCATGAAGTCTCAGTGATTCTTTTGCATAATCCATATAAATATATCCTCCAATATTTTTTCAGTTAATCATCAGCGGGAATTTGCCAGTGCAAATATCGCCAGCACCCCCACACCGGTATGCGCACCGATAACCGGTCCCACATACTCGATCTGCACATCTTCCATTCCGTAATCTGTGATCAGCTTCTGTTTGATGGCCTCTGCTTCCTCCAGACAGTCCCCATGACTGATAAATACGGTCTTCTCTCCGTCCCTGATCCGTTCCATCAGATCTTTGATAATTGTCTGGATCGCTTTTTTTCTGCCGCGAACCTTTCCGATCACTTCCAGTTTTCCTTCTTCATTGACCCGGATGATCGGCTTGATCCCCACCATAGAACCAAGTACTGCACTGCTTCTGGACACTCTGTCTCCACGGTAAAGATGAAACAGATCATCCACTGTCACATAAGAAGCGATGTAGTCTTTATTTTTCTCACACCAGTCAGCTACTTCATCCATAGAGGCACCCTGTTCTTTCAGCTGTACTGCTTTATATACAAGAAGTCCCTGACCCAAAGCCGCCAGCAGCGTATCGATCACGACAATTTTACGCTCCGGATACTCATCCTGCAGCTCTTCCGCTGCGATCCGGGCACTCTGACAGCTTCCGCTTAAGCCTGAAGAAAATGCCAGATGCAGAATATCTTTCCCTTCTTTCAGCAATGGTTCAAATGCTGCTTTTGCCTGCTCCGGATTCACCTGTGACGTTGTTGGCATGGCTCCTTCCCGAATATTGTCATACAACTGTTTTGGTGTGATCGGATTCTCTGAATTGTAAATCTTTCCGTTCAAGATGCAGCTCAAAGAAATCATGGTTATCTGATGCTCTTTCAGATAAGCTTCTGAAAGGTCTGCACTGCTGTCGGTACTGATCACATAAGATCTCATGGTTTCTGTCCTCCTCCATATATACAATTAATAGTTTCCAAGAATCTTGAAATTAACAGCCTCTTCCATAATACCGCGGATCGCATTTTTCACCGCACTGTCATCCAGATTGCCTTCAAAATCCACAAAGAAATGGTATTCCCAGTTTCTCTCCGGGATCGGTCTGGACTCAATCTTACACATATTAAGATCGTTATAAATAATATGAGACAAAATATTATAGAGACTTCCACTGGTATGGGGCAGTTCAAAACAGATGCTCACCTTCTTCGCATCCGCCTCATACATCTTCCGGTTGGTAACAATGATGAAACGAGTGGAATTGAAACGGTTATGATTGATCGGCATCTCAAGCACTTCCAGACCGTGATAGCCAGCTGCTGCCGGGCTTCCGATAGCTACCTGGCTTCTGTCCTTGTCTTCTGCCACTTTTTTGGCCGCCATGGCCGTATTGGAAAGACTGATCCGCTGCCAGTCAGAATGCTTATCCAGATAGACAGAGCACTGCATCAGTGCCTGCGGGTGGGAATAGACCGTTCGGATCTCATCCAGAGATGTTCCCGGCAGTCCCAACAGGGCATGGTTGATCTTCAGGATCTGTTCTCCCACAATGTAATTGTCATATTCTTCCAGCAGATCATAGATATCATTGACTTCCCCTGCTGATGAATTCTCAATAGGAAGCACAGCATAATCTGCCACACCTTCCTTAATAGCTTCCATGCAGTCCCGCCAGGTCGGAACATGAAACGCATTGGCATCTTTGCCAAAATACTGCAGGGTTGCTTCATGTGCATAAGCACCTTCCACACCCTGATACACCACACGACAGTGCTTTCTGTCAATATGATCAATTCTTGTAAATGGAAGGTTTCCGGAAACTCCTTCCTCTGCCAGCAGCTGATATTGAAGCTTCCTGCTCATAGCCATAACCTGCTGAAACAGTTCCTGGATTCCATGACGGTTGAAGCTGTCATTGGTAAGATTTCCCAGAGTTTCCAGCTTCTCCAGCTCTCTCGCCCGGTCCAGCACTTTCTTTCCATTAGCAATCTTATATTCTGCCACCTGACGGCTGACACCCATTCGTTCCTCAAAAAGCTCCACGATCTGCCGGTCGATCCGGTCAATATCCTGCCGAAGCTTGCTTAAATCTTCCATCTTACTCCTCTCTGCCCGTCTTCTTCCACACCAGACGGGTCATCTCGCCCAGATAGGATAACGAACCGAATGCCACAATGGCATCCTCTTTTTCTGCTTTCTCATATGCCAGATCCACAGCTGCCGCAAGGCTTTCTGCAGCCTGCACATGAGAGTTGTATTTCTTCACCGTATTGGCCAGCTCTTCTGCCGGCAACGCCCTCGGATTGTCCGGTGTCATAACTGTGATCACCTCTGCTGCCAGCGATACTGTCTGCCGGACCACCTCTTCATATTCCTTATCTGCCAGCACACCCATGATAAAGATCAGCCTCTTGCCCGGCAGATCCCGCTCTACACTGTCACGGAATACCCTTGCTGCATCCCGGTTGTGGGCGCCATCCACGATAAACAACGGATCTCTGGCAATGGCACTGAACCGTCCCAGCCAGACTGTCTTCTTCATACCGGCTTTCAGTGCTTCCTCAGATATCTCATAGCCTTTTCTCTTCAGCTCATCCAGCACTTCCAGTGCCAGTGCCCCGTTCAGAAACTGATATTCTCCTGCAAGGGCGATCTCCACCTGCGCATGTTCTTTGTAACTGAAGATCTGACCTTCCAGTCCACGCTTCTCGATCTTTATCTTCTCTGGCTCTACACAGATCAGTTCACAGCCTTCCTTCTCTGCTTTTTTCCGAACAGACACAGCTGCTTCCGGCTGCTGACTTGCACTGACCACTGTACATCCAGGCTTTATGATCCCTGCCTTATGCTCAGCAATCTCTCCCAGCGTATTTCCAAGAAATCCCATATGATCCATACTGATGGATGCCAGTACAGCCACCTTCGTATTCCTGATCACATTTGTCGCATCCAGTCTGCCACCCATGCCGACTTCCAGTACCACCAGATCACAGTTCTGTTCCGCAAAATAAAGAAATGCAATGGCAGTCTCCATCTCGAACATGGTCGGATGCTGTCTGCCTTCTGCCAGAAGCTGGTCTCCTGCAGCCTTCACCTTCTCTGTCAGCCGGATCAGATCTTCTCTGGAAATATAGGATTCATTAACCTGGATCCGTTCCCGGTAACTGAAGATCGTTGGCGAAATATATCTTCCTACTTTATATCCGGCTTCCTTCAGAACCGTCGATACATAAGCCAGCACGGAACCCTTCCCATTGGTTCCTGCAATATGCACAAAAGTCAACTGATCCTGCGGATTTCCAAGCAGGCTCAACAGATTCCGGATCGGTTCTACACTGAATTCACCAGAATACTGATTGCAGTCTGCAAGATATGTTTTTGCTTCTTCATATGTCATGTCTGTCACACTTTCATCTGTTTACTATCAAATAATCCAGAACCTCATTTGCAAAAGCCCGAATCATTATCAGTATAGTATAATCTGTCACATATTTCAAATACTACGGACATGATGAAACGAAATTTTTTATTATGTGGACTCCTTGGATGGTCCCTTGAAATCTTCTGGACCGGTCTTCATTCTCTGTTTAAAAGAGACAGACAGCTCATGGGCCACTCTTCCCTGTGGATGTTTCCCATCTACGGAAGTGCCGCTTTCCTGGCTCCTCTCATGCACAGACTCCAGAAGAACTGCATCTGGAAAAGAGGCCTTATCTATATGTTATGCATCTATCTGGGTGAATATATCAGTGGAAGACTGTTAAAACGCAAAGATATGTGTCCCTGGGATTACAGCGACTGTCCGCTCCAGTATCAGGGTGTGATCCGCTTTGATTTTGCACCGCTGTGGTTTCTGACAGGGCTTCTGTTTGAGCGGGTGATCCTGTACAGATCAGACGATCTGAATTCTGAATTTCCGCAAAATTAGGTCTTGCTTTTTAAGATGTGATAGTGTATTCTCTTGGGTTAGGGAGATTTGAAGAATACACTCCCACATCTCAAAAACACACTTAGGAGGTATCTATGAGACATCTGATGAGTCCTCTGGATTTCAGTGTCGAAGAACTGGATCAGTTATTGAATCTGGCTCATGATATTGAATTACACCCAGAGAAATACGCCCATGCCTGTGACGGCAAAAAGCTCGCCACACTGTTTTATGAACCGAGTACCCGTACACGTCTTAGTTTTGAAGCTGCCATGTTAAATCTTGGAGGCAGTGTTTTAGGTTTTTCTTCTGCGGCAAGCAGTTCCGCTTCCAAAGGTGAAAGTGTTTCCGATACCATTCGTATGATTTCCTGTTACGCCGATATATGTGCTATGCGTCACCCAAAGGAAGGTGCTCCGATGGTAGCAAGCATGGCTTCTTCTATTCCGGTCATCAATGCCGGCGACGGCGGTCATCAGCATCCCACGCAGACATTAACCGATCTTCTTACGATCCGTTCCTTAAAAGGACGGCTTGATCATTTTACCATTGGTCTGTGCGGAGACTTGAAATTCGGTCGTACTGTTCACTCTCTGGTACGTGCACTGTCCCGCTATGAAGGTGTAAACTTTATCTTCATCTCTCCGGAAGAATTAAGAGTACCGGATTATATTAAAGAAGATGTATTGGAAGCAAATAACATTCCATACCAGGAAGTAGAACGTATCGAAGACGTAATGCCGGAGCTGGATGTTCTTTATATGACCCGTGTGCAGAAAGAACGTTTCTTCAACGAAGAAGACTATGTACGTCTGAAAGATTTCTACATATTGAATAACCAGAAGATGAAGCTGGCCAAAGACGATATGATCGTTATGCATCCGCTCCCAAGAGTGAATGAGATCTCTGTAGAAGTGGACAAGGATCCGCGTGCTGCTTATTTCCGTCAGGTACAGTACGGTGTCTACGCACGTATGGCTCTGATTCTCACATTGCTGGAGGTAAAAGTATGTTAAATATTGGCGGACTTCACGAAGGCTTTGTACTTGACCATATCGAAGCCGGTAAAAGTATGGAAATTTATAAATATCTGAACCTGGACAAATTTGACTGCTGTGTAGCGATCATTAAAAATGCACGCAGCAACAAGATGGGCAGAAAGGACATCATCAAGATTGAATGCCCGATCGACCAGATCGACCTGGATGCTCTTGGTTTTATTGATCACAATATTACGATCAATATCATCAAAGATGATAAAATTGTGGAGAAAAAGACCTTATCCCTTCCGAAAGAGATCCACAACGTAGTCAGCTGCAAAAACCCGAGATGTATCTCCTCTATCGAGCAGGAGCTGGAACAGGTATTTGTTCTGACAGATCCGGTAAAAGGGATCTACCGCTGCAAATACTGCGAAGAGCAGTATCACAGACATAAGAAAATTACCAAATAAATACTACGAAAGCCAGTGTCCACCTGTATGGCAGACACTGGCTTTTGTATTATCTACCCTTTCGCCAGCGGAAGTTCCATCTCAATGGTAAAGGTATTTTCCTGTGTATCAGTTCTCCAAGCAAAGGTTCCTCCATGATTTTCAATGATCCTTCTGCATGTCTTAAGACCGATCTGGGTGCTCTCTATCTGGTTCTTTTGCTCAAGAACATGGTTCTTGAGCAGGATATGCTGCACATCCTGGTGCTCGTCGATCTGAATCTGTAATGGATACGCGGAATCTCCATATTTTTTCAGATTGGACAACAGATTGTCCATGACACGCTGCATATATTCACTGTCCACCTGAACTGCTCCTGGCAGTTCACCAATCTGACAGTCAATCGTTCCACCCCGATCCTGCCAGTCAAAGAACTGCCCATTACACAGATCCTCTGCCATCTCCTCAGAGGGAATTGTCTGCAGCTGCAGTTCTTTTTCTTCTTTTCCATAGACCAGAAAATATTCAAAGAGCCGGTCAGAGACTTTCTTGATCTGAAATGCTTTCTTTCTGCAATATTCCAGATACTTCTGAAGCTGCTCCTCATTTTCATAGCGATGCATATTAAGGAGCTCCAGATAACCGATCAGCGAAGTCAACGGTGTCCTCAGATCGTGAGACATGGCTGTCACCAGCTCCATATTGGCCTTCTCCGCCTCTGCCTTCATCTGTTGCTCTTCCAGAAATCCATTTTTCAGTGCCGTAATTCCTTCTGCCAGACTGGTGATCTCATCGTTTCCTTTGATCGTGATCGGATATTCCAGATTGCCTCCGCCTAATATCTTAAGTTCACTCTCCAGCCGATTGATATAACGGATCTTATGATGGATCATCAGCAACAGCAATAACAGAAAGACGATTCCTCCGGTCACATACATGGCAACATCTGCCCAGTACATATAATTCATATCCAGATAAACTTCCAGCTGAACCTTTATAGGCGTTCCATCATAAAGGTTGATTGTATAATACATGGATTCATATTCCGTATCTACTTCATAAGGCTCATCCCCGGAGTTCGCCATAAATGGTCCCAGCAGCTCGTCAATATCCCGATAAAAGGTCACATACACATTTTTCTGTTTCCGGACCCAGTTTACCAGCTGCTTAATATTATCCTCTGTCACCTGCTCTTCCTGCACATAATCCTGCAGGCTCTGCAGCATATCTGTTATATCCTGCTCATATTTTTCATCGGAATATACCACATTATAGATCCAGTCGACAGCATTATTCCGTGCAAGATTCGCGGCGGCGATCGCAATTAGCAACGCTGCCGCACACATACCAAGCAGTTCCAGCGTCAGTCGGTTTTTCCAGATATTTTTCTTCTTAGTTGACACAGTAACCCCTTCCCCAGATATTCTGGATATAAGATTCTCCCTTCTTCTCCAGCTTCCGGCGGATGTTACGGATATGCACCATCACCGTATTACCGGAATTAGACAAAAATTCTTCCTTCCATACCAGTTCATAGATCTCTTTGACGGAAAATACTTTTCTCGGATGAGAGATCAGCAGAAGAAGGATCTGATATTCCATCTCCGTGAGAGCGATCTTCTCTCCCGCCGCCTGCACCGTCTGCAGATCCGGATCAATCGTAATATCCCGATAACACACCAGCTCTTCTTCCTTCTCTTCCTGCTTCTGATACACTTTATAGCGGCGGATCAGCGCTTTCACTCTGGACAACAGTTCCATATAAGAAAATGGCTTTACCAAATAGTCATCGCCTCCTGCAGAAAAACCAAGTACTTTATCATGTTCTCCTGATTTTGCAGTCAGAAACAGGATCGGTACATTATTTTTCTCACGAATCTTCGTACATGCAGCGATTCCCGATTCTCCGGGCATCATAATATCAAGGATCACCAGATCCTTTCCAGACGCTTTTTCTACTGCTTCCTGCGCATTACAGGCTTCTGTGATCTCATAGCCCTCACTGGACAGCATCATCTGCAGCACTTCCCGGATCTCCGGTTCATCATCAACCACAAGAATTTTCTGTTTTTCTGCCATCTGTGCACGCTCCTCCCCTCACATTTTTTCCAGTGTAACACGTATCTCACCTGCAAATAAAGACCTTTGAAACATAATTAAGATTAATTAAGAAAATGGAGCATCAGACTTCTGATGCTCCATTGCCGGTCTCCATAATGTAGAACTCAGCAGTTCTGCCAGTTCTCTCTTTATAATGTGATCCTACCCTGGACACAAATTCATTCACTGCATCGTTCTCCACAATACTGATGGTACAACCTCCAAATCCAGCTCCCATCATACGGGATCCCAGGACTCCCTCGATCTCCCAGGCTTCCTCCACCAGAATATCCAGCTCCTCACAGGACACTTCAAAATCCTCTTTCAATGATAGATGAGACGCATTCATCAACTGTCCGAATTCCCGGATATCTCCTTTATTCAATGCTTCTACCGCCTGGATCGTCCGCTGATTCTCTGTCACTGCATGTCTGGCCCTCCGCAGACACACCGGACGGCGAATCATCTCCTGCACCTGTTCAAACACATCTGCGGTCAGCTCACTTAGATTCTGAATGGCGATCACCGTCTGCAGATCATGAAGAGCTTCCTGACACTGTGCCTGCCGTTCCTGATAGCGTTCATCCACCGCAAGACGCGCTTTCTGACTGTTTGTTACAATGATCTTCTGATGCGGCAGCTCCAGCGGTGCATATTCATAAGAAAGATCACTGGTATCCAGCAGAATCGCATGATCCTTCTTACCCATGGCAATGGCAAAAGGATCCATAATCCCACTGCTCATGCCAATATATTCATTCTCTGCAAGTCTTGCAAACAATGCCAGATCGATCATGCTCAGATCTTTGATCTCCATCAGGTCTCTGATGATCAGTCCGGTCACCACTTCCAACGAAGCAGAAGAGCCAATCCCCAGACCTTTTGGAATATCTCCATAATACAGCAGATCCATTCCGCAGGCCACTGGCACCCCTTTCTTCATCAATGTACAGATCATTCCCTTTGGATAATTGGCCCATCCATGTTCCCTCTTCCAGTCCAGCTCCCACACGGGCAGCTCCAGAACTCCCTGATTCGGATAATTCAGAGAACAAAAACGAAACCGGTTGTCTGTCCTTTTTCTCACAAGTGCATAGGTTCCCATGGTGATCGCACAGGGAAATACATGACCTCCATTATAATCGGTATGTTCCCCGATCAGATTTACCCGGCCGGGTGCAAAATAGATGCCCGTCACTGCACCGTCCCCATAAATCTGTTGAAATTTGTCCACAAGTTGTTGTTTCATTGCACTCTCCTCACCGCTTGTTTTGTCTATGGGCGTATCATATCATATTTTGTCACTTTTGTTAATATGCCCATCGCATTGACTTTTTCATCTTAGGTGATACAATGGAAAAAAATATTTTATTAAGGAGTATTCTCATATGTTAGAATTTTTAAAAGTAATTCTTCTGGGAATCGTTGAGGGAATCACAGAGTGGCTCCCCATCTCCAGTACCGGACACATGATTCTTGTGGAACAGTTTGTAAAACTGAATGTTACAGAGGAATTTCTGGAAATGTTCCGTGTTGTGATCCAGCTTGGTGCGATCCTGGCAGTCGTCGTTCTCTATTTTCCAAAGCTGTGGCCATTCTGCAGCCCGAGAGACGGATGGATCAAAAAGGATACCTGGATCCTCTGGTTCAAGGTGCTGGTAGCCGCACTGCCTGCAGCCATCATCGGACTTCCTTTTGATGATCTGCTGGATAAACTGTTTTACAATTACCAGACAGTAGCTGTCACCCTGATCCTCTACGGTGTTCTGTTCATAGTCGTTGAAAACTATAACAAGAATCGTCGCCCGCGAACCAGGAAGCTGGAAGCACTTCCCTGGTCCACCGCTTTATTGATCGGTGTCTTTCAGATACTTGCCCTGATTCCTGGCACTTCCAGATCCGGTTCCACGATCCTCGGTGCGATCCTGCTTGGCTGCTCCCGTTCTGTAGCTGCTGAGTTCAGCTTTTTCCTTTCCATTCCGGTCATGTTCGGAGCCAGCCTTTTAAAACTGTTGAAATTCGGACTTCACTTTACCGGATACGAAGCAGCAATCCTTCTTGTCGGCATGGTAACCGCCTTCGTAGTATCCATTCTGGCAATCAAATTCCTGATGGGATACATCAAGAAAAATAACTTCAAACCATTCGGATATTACCGGATCGCTCTTGGAGTTCTTGTTCTTGCATACTTCATTTTCCTCGGCTGATGCCGTCCATAGTACATACAATGGAACCTAAGAGCCGCAAACAGCGGCTCTTTTTTATATCACAAACACATAGGAGAGACCTCACATGTACAAAGAAATAGCAAAACTTATTTTATACCGCGACCTTGGCGAGGACAGCATTTTGTTGAAGCTGGGTGGAATCTTTGAAGATTTTGAACTGAACCGGGCCGGGAAGGCAGAACTGACCAAACGAATCTATGAACAGATGAAAGCGCTCTTAGACCTGTCCACCAAATATGGATTTGACAAGAACCTGTGGCACAACTATCTGACCTTTATCCTTCTGACCAACGAAAACTCTTTCAGCATGACCAGTGAAAAAGTCGGTGCCAACGATGGAACTGTCAACCATTTTGCAAAAGCAGATTTTGCCGTATTTAAGAAGCTGTTTGATTTTGATTTCGGACCGATTGAAGAGGCTCTTGGTATCGATTGCTTCACTACTGTATGCAACTACAAAGCGATCCAGAAAAAAGAGCATATGTACAACCGGAATGTAAGTGAAAAAGTGCAGGCTGTCAGTCAGCAGATTGAGAACGCTGCCAACGAAGAAGACATTTTCCGCATCATCACTGATTTTTATGAGGCATATGGCGTTGGTATGTTCGGTCTGAACCGGGCTTTCCGTATCCGTCATCTGGACAATGACGTAGAATTTATCCCCATCAACAACACCGAGCGTGTGATGCTTGATGATCTGATCGGTTATGAGATCCAGAAGAAGAAACTGGTAGATAATACCGAAGCATTTATCAAAGGGCTGCCTGCCAACAACGTGCTGCTGTGCGGTGACGCCGGTACCGGTAAATCCACCAGCATCAAAGCCCTGCTCAACGAATATTACGATCAGGGTCTGCGTATGATCGAGATCTACAAGCATCAGTTTCAGGATCTGTCCAATATCATCAGTCAGATCAAAAACCGGAACTATCGCTTTATCATCTACATGGACGACCTTTCTTTCGAGGAATTCGAGATTGAGTACAAATTCCTCAAAGCAGTCATCGAAGGCGGTATGGAGACCCGCCCGGACAACGTGCTGATCTATGCCACCTCCAACCGCCGTCACCTGATCAAGGAGACATGGAATGACAGAGATGACATGGAGACCGATAACGGCATGCACCGTTCTGATACCATGCAGGAGAAGCTTTCCCTGGTTGCCCGCTTCGGCGTAACCATCTACTATGGAAAGCCAACCCCGAAAGAGTTCTTTACCATCGTTAAAGGACTCCGGAAACGCTACCCTGAGATCACCATGAGCGACGAAGAGCTCTGCGCAGAAGCCAACAAATGGGAACTGAGCCACGGTGGTGTCTCTGGAAGAACCGCACAGCAGTTTATCAATTATATTGCCGGAAAATCTGGTGAGACGGAGTAATTATTCTCTCTATAAATCCCTGACAATGGCGGATGAGTAATGCTCGTATGAAGATCAAAAGACAGAATGTCTCGCGTGTTCGTGTGAACTGGACTTAAAAGTCCATCTCACTCGTACACGCAAAACATTCTGTCTTTTTTCAATTCATACAGCGCTATTACAGCATCCACCACTGCCTGAGGACTTTCAGACACAGAAAAAAACTGCCCCAACAGATTTTCCATCGGGGCAGTTTTATAAGCACTATATATTTACTTGGTCTCCAGCAGCTTCTCCACGCTTGCGAGTTTTACGCACAGGGTGAACAGTTCTGCGGTGATCTTCAGTTCTTCCAGTGTTGGATAGGACGGAGCGATACGGATATTGGTGTCATGCGGATCCTTTTTGTACGGATAGGTTGCACCAACCGTAGTCAGTGTAACTCCAGCCTCTTTACATTTGTTGTAAATGGCTTTTGCACAGCCTTCCATGGAATCGAAGGAGATGAAATATCCGCCCAACGGTTTGGTCCAGGTTCCGATACCCAGTCCGCCCAGTTCGCGTTCCAGAGTCTCCAGTACCAACTCAAATTTCGGACGCATGATATTTGCATGTTTTCTCATCTGCTCTTTAATACCGTCCAGGTTCTTGAAATAACGTACATGACGAAGCTGGTTGATCTTGTCATGGCTGATGATCTGGATAGTCATAGATTTCTTCACCCAGTCAAGATTTGCCTTGGAGGCTGCCAGACAGCTGATACCTGCACCTGCAAAGCTGATCTTGGAAGTAGAAGCAAATTCCAGAACCATGTCCTCTTTACCGTTTGCCTTGCACATACCAAGGATCTCCGGCAAAGTGTCCTGTTTGTCCTCATAAAGATGATGTACGCAATATGCATTATCCCAGTATACTCTGAAATCCTCTGCTGCAGGACTTAAGTCTGCCATACGGCGGCATACTTCCTCAGAGTAAGTGATTCCCATAGGGTTCGTATACATCGGTACACACCAGATACCTTTGACTGCCGGATCTTTTACATACTCTTCCACCAAATCCATATCCGGTCCTTCCATGGTCATCGGAATGTTGATCATCTCGATACCAAAGTGCTCGGTAATAGAGAAATGACGGTCATATCCCGGAGCCGGACATAAAAATTTTACTTTTTCCAGACGGCACCACGGAGTGCTTCCCATAATACCATGTGTGTATGCACGGGAAATGCTGTCATACATTACATTCAGGCTGGCCGTACCAAATACGATCACATGCTCCGGATCTACACCCAGCATCTCTCCGAGAAGCTTTCTGGCACTGTAAATACCTTCCAGACATCCGTAGTTTCTGGTATCTACACCCTGATCATCCTTCATATCGCAATGACTGCTGAAAATATCCATCATAGGCATTGTCATATCAAGCTGATCCGTGGAAGGCTTTCCTCTGGACATGTCAAGCTTCAGGCCTTTGCCCTTTGCATCCTCATATTTCTGAGTCAGTTCCTTTTTCAGTTCCAGCAATTCTTCTCTTCCAAGTTCACAATATGGTGTCATCTTATGTCCTCCTCTTTATAAAAATGGGGCTGTAAATACAGCCCCCTAAATGAAATCCTCATGAAATACTCTGTGAATCAGTCGATCATATTCCTTCCAGGCCGGATATTCTTCCAATTCCCGCAAAACTTCTGCTGTCTGACGATAAAGCCAGCCATGCATCTTCTTGTCTTTCTGGTGAAACCGTTCCCATACCTGATCACCAATACTGGTCACATCCCGCTCAATTGCTCTGAGGTTGGAAAGCTTGTCCGCCAATGCCAGTATTCTGGCATTCCGATCTGCCTTGTCTCTCAGGAATGTAAGCATCTCCTGCTTACGAACCAGCCAGGTCTCCTCTGCCGGCAGATCCCGACGCTTATCCTCGGTCTCATAACCTACATAGGCGGCGATCCGTTCTCCGAAATACTGTTCCACCTCTTCCAGCGTAACAGGCGTGTCCTCCACTACATCATGAAGCACCGCCGCTGCGATCAGTTCTTCATCATCTGTCAGTTCAGATACGATCGCTGCTGCTTCAATCGGATGAGAAAGATATGGAATCCGACTTCCTTTTCTATGTGCTCCCTGATGAGCAATCGCTGCAAATACTACAGCCTTCTCATACAATGGCAGCCTGCTGTCCGAAAGCATCTGATTCATCTGTTCTGACATTTCTGTTGTCATTCCTCTAACACCCGTTACCCTTCAAACCCCAATTTCGTACCTAAATATATCACAGGTGTTTTCAAATGGCAACCCTATTTTTCGGATAAATGCCTGTATATCCTTATTTTTCGGACAAGTGACCATAAAAAGAGATCAGATATAAGCCACAGATTCCCACCAGTCCATAAATGATCCTGGACAGCCAGGTCATATTTCCAAACAGCCAGGCAACCAGATCAAAACTAAAGAACCCGATCAGTCCCCAGTTGATCGCCCCAATGATCGTAATGGTAAGCGCAAAACAGTCCAGACCTTTATTCATAACAGTCTACCTCCTTTTGCACCTAGTATATCCAGACCACTTTATCTTATGCGTAACTCCACTCCAGACTTATTGTGCTTCTGCCATGGCAGTGGTGCCACATTTGATCTCTTTCAGTACAAAATATGTTTTTGTATTGGATACGCCTTTAATGCTTTTGATGATCCGATGAAGCTGCTCCAGTGTCTCCGATGATTTTGTCTGGATCTTCAGCATAAAATCATAGTCACCGGTGAGATAATCGCAGGCTACGATGCTCGGGTTATCATGCATGACTTTTGTAAATTCATCGTAATACTTTGGATGTTCCAGCGAAACTTCCATGAGTGCTGTCACATCATTACCTATTTTATGCTGATCTGCAACAACTGTATACTGTCTGATGATTCCATTCCGCTCCAGTTTTCGGATTCGCTCGATCACAGCAGCCACTGAAAGATGCACTGTCTGACTGATCTCCGTTGCAGACTGTCTTGAATTCTCACTGAGACATTTTAAAATACTACGATCCATGCTATCCATATTCATTCCTCCTGCACTAAAATCAATGCAAAAAGGGCATGGAAAACCAATCATTTCCATGCCCATTCATGTACATTTTTTAATTTTTATCTACTATACAATAATTTTTTCTGTTATGCAAGAGATATTTTCCACAATTTTCAAAAAAATGATGGATTATCCTCTATGAAACAACGAAAATCCCTTCTTTTCATAAGGTTCCGTCTTCATATCCAGCACATCGTAACCGGAAGCCTCGATAACTGCTTTCAGCTTATCCGCATCAAGCTCCGTCTCTGAGATGATCTCCGTTCTTCCTTTACTGTGGGAAGATGTTACTTTTTTCACCTGGAATGCTTTTCTTACTGCATCATTTACATGAGCCTCACACATTCCGCATGCCATTCCATCTACATCTACTGTGATCTTATACATCATATGCCTCCTCACAAGCCAACTTCATTCAGTAAGTCTACTCTAACACTTTCTGGTTTTTTCGTCAATCAGCTTTTCTTTGGAAGTTCATCGATCAATTTCTCGATCACCTGCTTCTTCACATACACATCAAAGCTCAACAGACAGATAAAGGAAAAGATCCGGAGAAACTCCTGGTCATCTGCTTCTGCCTCCGGGAAGATGCGGGATGCAGTCTCATACTTCTCCGTCACGTCCTGCTTCATCTTCTCCACCTGTTCTTTTTCCAGACTGAAGACTTCCTCATAGATGGACTGCATGTTCATCTCTCCATCCTTATGGAAATACCGCTGGGTCAACGGTTCCAGCAGACTTTGGATATCGCCGATGGACAGAATGGATTTGTAATAATAAATATAGATCAGAAGTAGCAGATGCTCCTTGGAATATTTCTTCTTATCTGATGCCGGCAGCAGATGATTCTTCGCATAATTATTGATCATAGTCTTGGTCAGAATCTTATCATCCGGATACCGCTTGGATGACTGCAGGTGTTCTTCCATAAAAGTCGTCACCTGATCCATGTAAAGATCGATATTCGGAATCTCCGTCGGTTTAATATAATCGATCCTCTCAAGGCTTGAGAGGATACTGTTTAAGATATTTTCAGAATCAATGGTCATTTTTCTCTCACCTCATGATTCATTATATAGTATTCAAAACTACATAACAAGTTTTTTTTGTAATTTGTGAGTTTTTTCCATCAGGATCATGTATATCTTTCCATCTGACGGGTATACTGTAAATGTACCAAAGAGAAGTTGAATACTTATCCTCCCCTTTGAAAAGATCCGCCTGCTGTGCTCTCACACAACAGGCGGATCTTACGTTATCTATTCTTTTGTGTCTTTTTGTTCTTCTGCTTCCATTCTCCGGAATACCATGTCATATCCATCATTGCCATAATTCAATGATCGGTTCACACGGCTGATCGTAGCGGTGGATGCACCTGTCCGCTCTGCAATCTCCAGATAAGTCTTCTTCTCTCTCAGGAGTCTGGCCACTTCAAATCTCTGTGCCAGTGACTGGATCTCATTGATCGTGCACACATCTTCAAAAAATGTGTAGCACTCATCCATATCCTGAAGACTTAGGATTGCCTGAAACAAACCATCCGTAGATTCGTTACGAATATTTTTACTCATGTCCTGCCTCCTGACTTTATTATCTGACTATGCCATTTTAGCACAGTAAAATCATAAAGTCCAGCCGTTTTTCTATACTTTCTGATACTTATTGATAAATGGATACAGCTTCTCCCGGTCTGTATTGACCACCAGTTCTTCAGGGAACCCTGTCTCTTTGATCACGTCAAGAGCAAGCTCATGATTCAGGATATCCTCATAATAATGAGCATCGCTTCCCATGACAATGGGCACCTGATATTTCTTGCAGAGACGCAGCATCTCCATATCGTTTTCCCTGGCATTCTGACGGGTACAGCGGGGATTCAGTGAGTTATTGTTAAGCTCCAGCAGTGTATGATATTCCTTTGCCGCCTGAACGACTGCTTCCATGTCAACCGGATATCTTCCATCATCCGGATGTCCGATAATATTGATATGCGGATTTTTCATAGCGCTGATCAGGCACTGAGTATTATACTCCCGGCTTCCCGGCTGAATACATGGTTTGTGAAGGCTGGCGATCGTCACATCCATATCTCCCAGATGTGGTTCTTCCAGATCCACCGTTCCATATTCATCCAGAATATTCAGTTCCACGCCAAGCAGCAGTTCCAGATCGCCATGCTTCCTTGGAACCACCTTCAGATTATGAAAATAAAAATCTGTGCAGGTTCCCTTCATGCGCGGTGCATGCTCTGTGATTCCATATACGTCCAGTCCCTTATTCTGTGCCTCATGAATCATCTCCATCATGGTATTGTACGCATGACCACTGGCGATGGTATGAGTATGCAGGTCTAATACATCTCTCATCTTCTGTGTCCTTTACAATAAAGTCTCCAGTTCTTTCTTCGCCTGCTCCTGGCTGGTCACAACAATGCCCGCAATACCAAGAGCCTGCGCTGCCTCTACATTTCGCACTGTATCATCCAGGAATACACACTCCTCTGCCTTCAGACCATACCGGTCCAGCAGTGTCTGATAAATGGCCGGATCCGGCTTTGCCAGATGAACCGTATAGGACATGATGCCGCCGTCCATATGCGACAGGAAAGACAGTTCCTTTGATGCTTCCCTGCGGATCCGTTCACCATAGTTGGACAGATAATAGGTGTGATAGCCTCTGGCTTTCAGAGACTCGATCCAGTCCACAGAGCCTTCATACTCGCGGACGATCGTGCTTAAGTTACTGAATACCAGACGGATCTCCTGCTCCAGCTCCGGCGTATGCGCCACAAACTGTTCCAGAATATCCTCATCGCTCTCCAGCCCTAGGTCAAGCTTTGGCCAGATGGGACCAAGCATCATCGCCTGGGCGATGCGGTCTGCTTTTTCCCCCTGGAATCCAAATCTTGCAATGTGATCCTTCCAGCAAAAATCAAGAAGCACGTTTCCAATATCGAAAATCACATTTTTGATCATAAGATGATCCTCTGCTTATTTATTTCTGTAGATAATATCGTCACGTCCCGGTCCGTTGGAGATCATCGTGATCGGGCACTCGATCTGTTTCTCGATAAACTCGATATATTTACGGCAGTTCTCCGGCAGATCCTCATATTTCTTGATGCCACGGATATCGCATTTCCATCCCGGAAGAGTCTCGTATACCGGTTTTGCTTTCTCCAGCAGATAGGTGGTCGGGAAATCTGTCGTTACTTCGCCATCAATGTCGTATCCGACACATACCGGGATCTCATCCAGATAGCCCAGTACATCCAGTACGGTAAATGCTACGTCAGTTGCTCCCTGCAGACGGCATCCGTATTTGGTAGCCACACAGTCGAACCATCCCATTCTTCTCGGACGTCCGGTAGTTGCACCGAACTCTCCGCCGTCTCCACCGCGGCGTCTCAGCTCATCAGCCTCGTCACCAAAGATCTCGCTGACAAATGCACCTGCTCCAACTGCACTGGAGTAAGCCTTGGAGACTGTGATGATCTGTTTGATCTCATATGGCGGAATACCTGCTCCGATGGCACCATAAGCTGCCAGAGTGGAAGAAGAAGTAACCATCGGATAGATTCCATGATCCGGATCCTTCATGGTTCCCAGCTGGCCTTCCAGCAGGATATTCTTGCCTTCTTTGATCGCTTTCCACAGATAAGCAGATACATCACATACATACGGCTCTACCATCTTCTTGTATTCCATCATCTCTTCGTAGATATCCTCTGCCTTCAGAGCCGGTGCATGGTACAGATGCTCCAGAATAACATTTTTCTGAGCCAGTACACTGTTGATCTTCTCCATCAAATCTTCTTTGCTTCTGAACAGCTCGCTCACCTGGAAGCCGATCTTTGCATATTTGTCTGAATAGAACGGTGCGATACCGGACTTGGTGGATCCGAAGGATTTTCCTGCCAGACGCTCCTCTTCCAGTTTATCAAAAAGAATATGATAAGACATTACCATCTGAGCACGATTGGAGATCAGGATCTTCGGTGCCGGTACTCCTCTGTCCACAATGCTTTTTAACTCATTGAAAAACACCGGAATGTTCAGTGCCACACCATTTCCAATGACGCTGGTGGTGTGTCCGTAAAAGATTCCTGAAGGAAGTGTATGCAGTGCAAATTTACCATAGTTGTTAACAATGGTATGTCCCGCATTTGCTCCACCCTGGAACCGAACGATGATATCAGACTCCTGGCCAAGCATATCTGTGATCTTGCCTTTGCCTTCGTCTCCCCAGTTTGCTCCTACTACTGCTCTTACCATAATATAATGTTCCTCCATTTCGCAGGTTTTTCCTGCTTTGTACATACTAAAGTGGGAAATCTTTCTGTTTTTTCCCACACACTGCTAAGTATAGCTTAAAAATATTTATAAGTAAAGTGCTATATCGTGAACAAATCATGCAAAATCAAATAAAGAAAGCTGGTTGGATTCGGGCAATCCATCCAAAAGTCCCAGATCTCCCATCAGATCGATGACTGTCTTACTTAATTTGCTTCTCTGTCTTAGATCATCTCTGGAAAGAAATGGTCCCTCTGCCGCCGCCGTGACAAATGCATCGGCTGCCTTGTCTCCCAGCCCATCGATGGTGGACAGAGACGGCATCAGTTTTCCATCAATGATCTGAAACTCATGGGCATTTGCCCGGTAAATATCGATCTTCATGAATTCAAAGCCTCTGGCATACATTTCCTGCACGCTCTTCATATCCTTCAGAGTCTCCTGCTCCTTCTGTGACAGGGTATCGCTCCTGCGCTTGTAGTCATCCATATAACGCTCCAGCCGCTCTCGTCCCTGGCACATAAGCTCATAGTTAAACGCATCCGCACGAATGGAAAAATATGCCGCATAATAGGCCAGCGGATAATTGATCTTGCACCAAGCGATGCGCCATGCCATCATAACATAGGCTGCCGCATGTGCTTTCGGGAACATGTACTTGATCTTTTCACAAGACCAGATATACCAGTCTGGCACATTGTGGGCAATCATCTCTTCCTTCCATTTCGGCCAGTTGTCACATTTTCCTTTCGCAACCGTTCCCTTACGGACTGCCTCCATGATCTTGAAGGACATCTCACTCTCCAGCCCCATACCGATCAGGTAGGTCATAATGTCATCTCTGGTACAGATGGCTGTGGAAATGGTTGCTTTCCCTTCCTGGATCAAGGTCTGTGCATTCCCCAGCCATACGTCTGTTCCATGTGCTAGACCTGCGATCCGGACCAGATCGGAAAAATGAGTTGGATGAGTATCAATAAGCATCTGCATAGCGAACTCCGTACCAAACTCCGGGATTCCAAGGGAACCCAGCCTTGTGCCGCCGATATCCTCCGGCTTCACCCCCAGCGCCTCTGTACTCTGGAACAGACTCATTACCTGCGGATCATCCAGCGGAATCGTGGTGGCATCCACACCTGTCAGGTCCTCCAGCATACGGATCATAGTCGGATCATCGTGTCCCAGTATATCCAGCTTCAACAGGTTGTGATCAATGGAATGATAATCAAAATGGGTAGTTACAATATCCGTAGTCATATCATTTGCAGGATGCTGTACCGGTGTAAAGGAATAGATGGTCTCTCCCAGCGGAAGAACGATGATACCGCCCGGATGCTGTCCGGTGGTCCGACGCACTCCGGTACACCCCATAACGATCCGGTCGATCTCGCAGTTCCGTTTGCTGGTTCCCCGTTCTTCATAGTATTTTTTTACATAGCCAAATGCAGTCTTGTCTGCCAGTGTACCAATAGTCCCTGCACGGAAGGTCTGACCTGCGCCGAAGATAACTTCCGTATATTTATGCGCCTTGGACTGGTAATCACCAGAGAAATTCAGGTCGATATCCGGCTCCTTGTTTCCCTTGAAACCAAGGAACGTCTCGAACGGAATATCAAATCCTTCCTTATTTAACTTGTGCCCACACTTGGGACAGTCCTTATCCGGCATATCGCAGCCCGCCATGCCGGCAAATTTCCGCACATCTTCCGAATCAAAGTCACTGTAATGACACGCCGGGCAGATATAATGAGGCCGCAGCGGATTTACTTCAGTGATTCCTGCCATGGTTGCTACAAAAGAAGATCCAACAGAACCTCGGGATCCTACCAGATAGCCGTCATCATTGGACTTCCACACCAGCTTCTGAGCGATAATATACATAACGGCAAATCCATTACCAATGATAGACTTCAGTTCTCGCTCCAAACGCTCGGTCACCACCTCCGGCAGATCCTCTCCGTAGATCTCATGAGCTTTGTTGTAACAGATCTCACGCAGGGTCTTATCAGAATCCGGAATGACCGGCGGACATTTATCTGGACGCACCGGTGACAGATGTTCACACATGTCGGCAATCATATTGGTGTTGGTGATGACCACCTCTTCCGCTTTCTCCGTTCCTAAAAATGCAAATTCCTCCAGCATTTCCTCCGTGGTCCGCAGGAACAGCGGTGCCTGTTCGTCCGCATCGGAGAAGCCTTTTCCTGCCATGATGATCCGTCGGTAGATCTCGTCCTGAGGGTCGATAAAATGCACATCACAGGTGGCAACAACAGGCTTGTGGAACTCTTCCCCCAGCCGGACGATCTTTCGTACATTTTCCCGAAGGTCTTCCTCTGAGTTCACTGGATTTTTGGAATCCCTCAGCATGAACGCATTATTTCCAAGAGGCTGGATCTCCAGATAATCATAGAATTCCACGATCCGTGCAACCTCCTGATCCGGCGCACCTCTGAGGATCGCCTGATAAAGCTCTCCCGCCTCACAGGCAGAACCCACAATCAGACCTTCCCGGTACTGATTGAGCTCACTCTTGGGAATACGTGGTCTTCTGGCAAAATGATTCAGATGGGACAAAGAGACCAGCCGGTACAGATTCACCCGGCCAATATCATTTTTCGCCAGAATGATCACATGATAAGTAGGCATCTTGCGGATGGCACTCTCATTGGATTTTCCCATCTCGTTGACCTGATCAAGATCAAAGGCATCCTTATCTTTGAACATCTGAATAAATTTCACGAAGATCTCTGCGGTACAGGCCGCATCGTCCACCGCCCGGTGATGATGATCCAGGGAAATGTTCAGTGCTTTTGCCACGGTATCCAGCTTGAATTTATTGAGGGCAGGCAGCAGGATACGCGCCATGGCAACGGTGTCTCCCACCGTGAAATCTGTGTCGATTCCCATGCGCCTGCAGTTTTCCTGGATGAATCCTGCATCAAAAGAAGCATTGTGGGCAATCAGCACACAGCCTTCACAGAACTCCAGGAATTTCGGCAAAATATCTTCGATCACCGGCGCATCAATGACCATCTCATCGCTGATACTGGTGAGCTGTTCGATTTCAAATGGAATGGGCTCTTTTGGGTTTACAAAGGTGCTGAACCGATCCACGATCTTACCTTCAATGACTTTGACTGCACCGATCTCAATGATCCGGTTGTTGACCGCCGACAGACCAGTGGTCTCCAAGTCAAACACCACATATGCACCGTCCATGCTCTGACCTTTGGAGTTTTCCACAACTTCCTTCAGGTCATCCACCAGATATCCTTCCACTCCATAGATGACCTTAAAGTCCTCATCCTTGGAAATGGTATGGCTGGCCTCGGTAAATGCCTGCACGCAGCCATGATCTGTGATCGCCAGTGCCGGCATTCCCCAGGATTTTGCACGGTTCAGAAGGACAGCTGCATCGGTCACTCCATCCATATCGCTCATCTTCGTATGGCAATGCAGTTCCACTCGCTTCTTATAAGAATAATCCATGCGATGAGTGGTAAAATCTGCAATCTTTTTGATTCCCACCACGGAGCTGATGGTCAGCTCATGGTCAAACCGGTCAAGAGTCGTCATACCCTTTAATTTCACAAAGGCTCCGGCCTTGATCTTGCCCCTGATATCCTCCAGGAACTCATTTTTCACAAACATTTTCACATGAATGGTATCGGTAAAATCGGACAACGTCATTGTAATGATCGTACGCTCTCCACGGATCTCCCGTTCTTCCACATTGAAGATCTTGCCTTTGACAGTGACTTCTCCCATCTCTTCCTGCACCTGTTCCAGCGGGATCGGTTCATCTTCAAAATCTCTTCCATAGAGTACATCCGGGTTATCGCTTCTGCGGTAGCTTCCGCCAGAACCGAAGGATCCTCCCTTGCGGCCTCCGCCAAAGCCTCCACCATTGCCGGAAGAGCCGCCCTTCTGTCCGCCACCAGCTTCTGCAGCCGGTGCGCTCTTTCCTGCTGCGGCTGCTTCCGCCTTCTTCTCTTCTCTAGCGGCTTTTGCCTCTGCCTTCGCTTCTGCTTTGGCGGCCTTCTCTTTCCGCAGATTCTCACTTAAGAAGCTGATCCTCTGCTGCAACTCTGCCTCGCTCTTCTCCATGGAGACGCTTTCCTTCGGCTCCCGATATTCCACATCAACCTTTACCCGAAAGCCACAACGCTCGTTGAATACCCTGTCCAGAATGCGGATAATATCCTCCACTGCATCTTTGTCATAGACCTTACTGGAGATACCTACCAGCACATTTTCTTCATCAGGAAATTCCACGGCTGCATTTTTCAAAATGCTTCGTTTGTATGGGCTGTACGCTTCCAGTTCCGTCAGAACACTGTCCTCATACAGAGACCACAACTTCTGCGGTGTATACTGACTGGATAGCTGAAACTTTTCAAAGATCAGCACCTGTACTTTCCGATATCCGAAAATCTGTCTCTGAATCTGTTTTGCCAAGTGAAAAAGCTGATTTTTTGCAATCAGCTTTTTACTCGTAATATAGACCCGCAGCACATCCTGAGAAGGAGATGTGGACACTCGCGTCACCACCACCTGCTCGAACAATGCCCGTGTCTGGTTATCTACTTCCAGTGTGCGAAATACCTCAAAAAACGGTTTTTCAGTCATTCCAGTTCTCCAGTTCATGCCGGAGTGCATCAAGGAGCTGATCTTCCGGCAACTTCTGTACGATCTCGCCATGCTTGATCAGAAGACCGATGCCGTCTCCCCCGGCAATTCCGATGTCTGCCTCCTTTGCCTCTCCAGGTCCATTTACCACACATCCCATAACAGCCACCTTAATATCCAGTGGGAAGCCGGATACCATGGTCTCTACTTTATTTGCCAGACCAATCAGATCGATCTTCGTACGTCCACAGGTCGGACAGGATACCACCTCGATCCCACCTTTGCGAAGTCCCAGAGTACGAAGGATCAGTTTTGCGGACTTGATCTCTTCAACTGGATCACCAGTCAGGGAGACACGGATCGTATCACCGATCCCCTGGCTTAAGATGATGCCAAGACCCACAGCAGATTTGATATTTCCGGAAAACAAAGTTCCTGCTTCGGTAATGCCTACATGAAGTGGATGATCGGTCTTGTCTGCGATCAGCTGATGCGCCTTCGCACACATCATAACATCTGAAGATTTAATGCTGATGACCAGATTGTCATAACCCAGGTCCTCAATGATCTTTACTTTATCAAGCGCACTTTCCACAATGCCTTCTGCAGTCACACCATGGTATTTCTCCACCAGCTCTTTTTCCAGAGAACCGCTGTTCACCCCCACACGGATAGGGATATTGCGCTCCCTTGCAGTGTCTACCACTGCTTTGATCCGGTCAAGGCTTCCGATATTTCCTGGATTGATGCGGATCTTGTCTGCTCCATTTTCCATGGCTGCAATGGCCATCTTATAGTCAAAATGAATGTCTGCCACCAACGGAATGGTGATCTGCTTTTTGATCTCCTTGATCGCCTCTGCCGCCTCCTTGGTGGGTACGGTACAACGGATGATCTCACAACCTGCTTCCGTCAGTCTGTGGATCTGCTCTACCGTCGCTTTTACATCTTCTGTTCTTGTATTTGTCATGGACTGGATCAGTATCGGATTTCCTCCGCCGATGACCCGGTCTCCAATCTTCACTACTTTTGTATGATCTCGATACATCTTAAATTTCTCCTTCCCTTATCATTTTTATAAATGAGCTTCCCTGGCTTCATCCAGACGCTTCTGAATACTGTATTTATTAACGCTTAGCACCAGCCCGATCTCCATCAGCAAAAATACGGATGCCGAACCTCCGTAACTGAAGAATGGCAAGGTAACTCCTGTAGTTGGAAACAACCCTGTCACGACCAGCAGGTTCAGGATCACCTGCAGTGCAATGTGAGAAAATACACCAATAGTGAGCATTCTTCCCAGCATATCCTCTGCAGTCTGTGAAATGGTATAGATCCGGTACAGCAAAAAAATGAACAGTAAGATTACCAGACCTGCGCCGAAGATTCCCAGCTCCTCGCAGATAATGGAAAATATGTAATCATTGTAAGGTTCCGGGATCTTACCCAGCTTCTGGATACTGTTTCCCAGACCCTTGCCCCATAATCCACCGCTTCCGATGGCATAGAGTCCCTGCAACGCCTGCATGGCTTTTCCGGTCTCATATTCATAAGGATTCAGCCATGCGCGGATACGCTCAAAACGGAAGCTCTCTGCTGCCTGTGCCGGGTCCATGCTGGCCACATAGTAGACAATGGCCGTCACCCCAACGCCGACAATCAGAATCGTCACAATGAATTTCCAGTATTCCGGATGTACCACAAACATCATAAATGCTGCTGTACCCAGAATGATCACAGCAGAACTCATGTTATCGCTGACTTTCCAGATTGCTATTGCAACAGCACCTGGCCAGACCATAATATAAAGCATGGACAGCCAGCTTTTAATGCGTCTTCCATTTGCTGTCAGCAATGTTGCCATAAAGACGATCATCAATATTTTGACAGGCTCTGCCACCTGTACCTGTACTGGTCCCAGCTGTACCCACCTGGTCGCCTCATTTGCCGTAATTGCCAATGGCGTGAACAACAACGCCACGAACCCAAAGCAGGCAAGATAGCCCACACTTGCAAACCGGCAGATCCAGTGATAGTTAACGCCAGCCACCACCAGCATGACCAACACTCCCACCATACTGAATACCACCTGTCGTTTCAGGAAGTACATGGAATCGTTGTTAAAAGCAGAACTCATTCCTGCTTTATAATAACTGGCACTATAGATCATGATAAAGCCAAATACCATGATAAAAAAAAGCACAACCAGAAGGTTTGTATCCATCCCTAACGGGCCGAACTGAAAGATCCGGTTCCTTCTTTTACGAGCCATCTATCAGGCCTCCCGTCTCTCATACCGGCAAAAACGGAATTCCAGATCAAAATAAGTCTTCTCTTCACTTTCACCGGTCAGTACCCAGGCCGGATCCTCTTCCAGATTCGGGAACCAGGCATCTGCATCATAGACATGATCCGTTCTTGTCACATGTGCCACGTCACAGTACGGAAGAAATTCCTTATAAATAGAATCTCCGCCGATGATATACACGTCTTCGCTGTTATATTTTTTCAGTTCTTCCAGAACTTCCTCTACGGAGTGGCAGATAATGGCACCCTTCACCTGATAGTTGGGATTTCTGGTCAGAATAATGTTCGTACGGTTCTTAAGCGGCTGTCCGCCCGGGAAGGTATCCAGTGTCTTTCTTCCCAGCACCACTACTTTTCCGGTAGTCTCAGAACGGAAGAATTTCATATCCTCCGGTATGCTCACTAAAAGTTTTCCTCTATAGCCAATGGCCCAGTTACTGTCCACATTTACGATCAGATTCATCTTTTATCCTCCTGAATTTCTCTTTGTTATGCTGCGGTTATTATACTGCGATCGGAATATTTTTCACCTGCGGTCCTGCCTGATAGTCTTCCACGATCAGATCCGCAGTAGTAAATGCATAAAAATCTTTAACTTCCGGGTTCAGGGATACCTTTGGCGCCGGGTAAGTCTCTCTGCCTATCAGCTCTTTTACCACATCCACATGGCGGTCATAAATATGTGCGTCCGCGATCACATGAAGCAGTTCACCCGGAATCATATTGCAGGACTGTGCCACCATCATAAGCAGGATCGCATACTGACATACGTTCCAGTTATTTGCTGCCAGCACATCCTGAGAGCGCTGGTTCAACACCATATTTAAGGTAAGCCTGTCCTCTCCCGGTGTCTGTGTCACATTCCATGTGGTGCTGTAAGCACAGGGATACAGATGCATCTCGCTTAAATCCGCATGCACATAGGTGTTCGTCATGATCCGGCGGCTGAACGGATTATTTTTCAGATCATACAGGACCCGGTCCATCTGATCAAACATGCCTTCTTTGTACTTGCTCTTTACACCGATCTGATAGCCGTATGCTTTTCCGATAGAACCGGTCTCATCTGCCCACTCGTCCCATACATGGCTGTTCAGGTCATGAATATTGGCTGATTTTTTCTGATAGATCCACAGGATCTCATCCATACAGCTCTTCAGTGCTGTCTTTCTCAGTGTGATCGCCGGAAATTCCTTTCTCAGGTCATAACGGTTCACTACTCCGAATCGTTTGATTGTATATGCAAAGCTTCCGTCTTCCCATTTAGGACGAACCTTTTCTCCTTCCGTACTGGTCCCATGTTCCAGAATATCGTGACACATATTGATAAAAAGCTGGTCTGCGTAACTCATGGATCGTGATCCTCTCTTTCTTCTATGACAATTAAGTACAATTATATCGCATCCCCCGGAGGCTTGCAAGAGTTGTCGTTTGGAGTATGAGAGAGGGAGGGGCACTGGATGCTGACAGTTGTGCAGAGGGACCGCTCTGAACAACTGTCTGTGCCTGAACTGCTTCTACGCACGCAAAAAGAAGCCCTGCCACGCAGATGTTTCATCTACAAGGCAGGGTTCCATATTCTCAGGAGACTTACTCTCCCAGCACTTCTTTCATAAATTGCGCGATATATTCTGCCAGTGCCATACGGACATTGCACATGCAATGATCGCAGTCGAAAGTGATCTCCACTGTATCGTGTTCTTTTAGGCGGTTCCACAAAGGCATTATCATATGTTTGCCAGGTGCGATATCATCTCCACCTCCAACTACGATACACATATTCCGATCCTTCACATCTTCAAAGGCATCTGCAAAGCAATACGCTTCTTTATGTGCATCCGCATCCTTGTAGATGGCTTCCAATCCGTCACTTTGAAGAACACTTCCTTCCTCTATCAGTCCCCGGAACCGTTCCCCCTGCCCATGCAGCAGATAATAGGAAGGATCATAGGGGGTCATCAGGATGATTCCTTTTACCCACTGCAGGCGTCTGCCGCTCTGAAGTGCAGTATTGCCGCCCATACTATGTCCGCACAGGAAAATGCTGTCAGGATCGATCTTCCATTTTTCACAGATTTCAGGACTTTTACAGTATCAGCAACCCTAATTTTCCATTTCCTTAATTTTTTCGACCATATTCGATCTTATTTTTCCAGTTCAGAGGTACAAAACGGGCAGCGGATCGCACTTTTGTGTTGTTCTCCTCGTAATATTTTTATCGATTTACCGAATATGCCATCCGGCGGTATGCATGTCTGGCTCCGCGGATCGCTTTGGAATAAGCCAGAATGTTTTCCGGCAGTGCCATGCCGGTGTAGCCGGAATCTCCCAGATGATGGATATCTGTTCCTGCCATCTTGCACATGAGAGCGATCTGGCGGATGGTCTCCGTATCAGCTCCCTCCTGAGAGGTTCCGATAGAAGTCATGGTCAGCACACCTCTGCTGTGGGCTTCTTTGACCAGACTTCTTACATATTCCATGGTGATGCCGGGAACTGTACCAGGAGCCGGGAACAGGACAATATCTGCCCCTGCGCCGATAAATTCCTCCACATCCCGCGCTGTGATAATATGCTCGCCAGCCTCCGACGGAATTCCCGATGCATGCATCTTGCCTGCTGCCAGGATCACCTTATCTCCCACTGCCGCTTTCAGCCGTCGCAAAGTGTCAGTAATCGCTCCGTTAGAGACACCGTTACCGGGATTTCCGGTAAGAAGGATCATGTCCACACCCATCTCACAGGCTTTCACTGCATTTTCCACTGTCGCCCGGCGTCCCGGTGACATTTTCCACATATTATCCGGATCTTCTCCACCGGCGTTATCCTCCACCGGTTCCAGATTGATGCCAACCATGCGGCCGGTCAATCGCTTCAGCTCCCGGACACAGTCTTCCGGCTTCACCTTTGGCAGACCCTGGATCACCGGATCCTGCACATCAAAGATGTTGAGCAGCAGAATATCTGCTCCCATGGATGCCGTAAACTCCGCATTGGTAATATTTCCAAGCATAGGCAGCACGGTTCCGATGCTCTCACAGGCGATCACTCGCCCCTCGCTTCCACTGATACTAGACAGCCAGTCCTCTTTTTTGAAGGTCACAAAATCTGATGTGACACAATCCAACATTCTCTTTGCCATAGTTACCCCTTTCTCTCCCTGCTCTTTGCCTCTTCCCAGATGGTGCACGCTGCACTGTTGGGACATTTCTCCGGATTGCAGTCAAATTCTGTCAGCGTCACGCTTCCATCATCCCCCTGCTCATATTCACAGCAGATGGTCCGCGTCTCGTTGCTGGTCCGGCAGAAACCGCTGATAAATTCTTCCAGGATCTCACCCATACTTTTTCCTCCTGTTCCATAGTTCCTCTTTTCTGTGTATACTATACCATGAAACCATGTTACAATGAACAGGCAATCCCGAAAAAAAGAAAGGCAATTTTTATCTATGGAACATCTTTTTTATTATTATCTGATCGTGATCAATGTTCTCGCATTTGCGCTGATGGGCATTGACAAATCCAAGGCAAAACGGCATCTGTGGCGGATCCCGGAGAAGACTTTATTCCTGTCCGCACTACTTGGAGGCGGCGCCGGAGCCATTATCGGCATGTACTTTTTCCATCACAAGACCCGTCACTGGTACTTTGTGATCGGCATGCCAATGATCTTAATCGCAGAAGTTGCTATTTATTTGTATTTTATCCGCTGAATCGCTTGAAAAAAGCAGTGGTATCTATTATTATCATTACTAAGAATACATAATTTTCATAAGGAAGACTAATAAAATGGATATCAACTACGAACTCTATAAGGTATTTTACTATGTGGCGATCTCACTGAGCTTTTCGGAGGCGTCCAAAAAATTATACATTTCCCAGTCTGCAGTCAGCCAGTCTATCAAAGTACTGGAGAAAAAGCTGAATCAGCCTCTGTTCATCCGAAGCACCAAAAAGGTGCAGCTGACTCCGGAAGGCGAGACTCTGCTCCGTCATGTGGAACCAGCCATGAACCTGATCCGCAGAGGGGAAGCACAGATCCTGGAGGCAAATACTCTGGGAGGCGGACAGCTCCGTATCGGTGCATCCGACACCATCTGCCGCTATTTTCTGGTGCCGTACTTAAGCCGTTTCCACAAGGAATACCCGAACATTCACATCAAAGTAACCAACCAGACTTCCATTGGATGTGTGGATCTTCTGGAAAATGGCAGCGTGGATCTGATCTTTACCAATTATCCCAATTCCCGGCTTGGGAACGGAAAACAGGTACAATATATCAAGGATTTTCAGGACTGCTTTATTGCCAGCCGTAAATACTATGGCGAACTGGAACATCAGCCTTTATCTTTCAAGGAACTTTTAAATTATCCGATCCTGATGCTGGACCGGAACAGCACCACGAGCGAATTTCTCCATGCCCTGTTCCAACAGCATCAGCTGGATCTTGTCCCTGAGATCGAACTAAGTTCCAATGACCTGTTGCTGGATCTGGCAGATATCGGTCTTGGCATTGCCTTTGTTCCGGACTTCTGCTTGGCAAGGGCTGGCGGCGATCTGTTCCAGATTCCCTTAAAAGCAACATTGCCAACCAGACAGCTTGCACTGGCTTACAGTGACAAGATGCCGATCAGCAACGCAGCCAAACAGTTTATTCAATATTTCAGCCAGAATTCCTGAAGCTGTCCTGCCAGCGAATCCACCTGACAATAAGCGTGCTGTTCCCATTCTCTCGGGAACAGCCGCTGATATGAGATCGTGGCAAACCGATCATCCATCAAAAGGATCATTCCTCTGTCCGCTTCTGTCCTGATCACTCTCCCCGCCGCCTGCAGTACCTTATTCATCCCCGGATACTGATAAGCATAGGCAAATCCATCCATTCCTTTTTTATCAAAATATTCTTTCACGATTTCCCGTTCTCTGCACACCTGCGGCAAACCAGTTCCAATGATCAGTGCACCGATCAGCCGGTCCTCTGTCAGATCGATTCCTTCTGAGAAAATACCTCCCATAACACAAAATCCAACCAGAGAATGGTTTCGTTCTTTTTCAAATTCTTTCAGAAATGCTTCCCGTTCTTCTTCCGCCATACCTGATTCCTGTCGGATACATTCCATATCTTCATAAGCCACGCAGCGATCTGCTACCTGCTCCATCACCTGATAGGAAGGGGCAAACACCAGATAATTGCCAGTTTTCACCGTGACTGTCTCATGAATATACCGGGCCATCCGCTCATATTCCGACGCTCCTCGCCTGGAATACCGGCTGCTCACATCCGTCCCTACCAGCAGTAAGCGATTGGCAGGATCAAAAGGAGACTTAGCATAGACCGCATAATCCTCCAGGTTTCCAGTGAGCAGATCCTTATAATAATTGACCGGCAGAAGGGTTGCCGAGAAAAAGATGGTTGCCGTACCGCAGTCCAGACACTGGCGCAGATTTTCCGCCGGGCGCACGCAGTACAGATGCAACCAAAAGTGTCCTTCTTCCGAAAAGTCTGTATAGATCACATAATTGTCATCCAGCCGATCACAGATTCCCAGAAAGTTCCATACTGAAAAATAGAACTCCATGACCTGTTCCCGGATCTCTTCCGGCACCGGCTGCTCCAGATATTTATCCAGTTCTGCACTGAGTCTTTGCAGCTGAAGTTCAAAGCCACCCACCTGAGGCAATACCTGAAATCCACTCTCGCATTCTCTCTTCAAGGTTAAGAGGTATCGATTACAGCCATCCAGTGCTTTGGTAAGTCCTTCCCGTTTTCCACGCAGCAGCTTTTTCATCTGCAGAAATACTTCCTTCTCCAGCGAAGCACTGTACATCTCTCTGCCACGCTCCACCAGGTTATGCGCCTCATCAATCAAGAACAGATAATCTTCCCTTACACCATCTGCAAAAAAGCGTTTTAAGCTGACATTGGGATCAAAGACATAATTATAATCGCAGATCAGTGTGTCCACCCAGACTGCCAGATCCAGACTCAGCTCGAACGGACAGACCTGATATCTTTCCGCTGACTCAAGAATCACCTCTCTGGTACAGGCATCCGGTCCCGTAGTCCATAATTCATAGACCGCCTGATTGATCCGGTCAAAATGTCCCTTTGCTCTCGGACAGTGATCCGGGTCGCATTCTGGCTTTTCACAGATACATAACTTCTCCTTTGCAGTCAAAACCACTGTCTTAAGCTCCATGCCCTGCTGCCGCAGCAGATCCAATGCGTCCACCGCCACTGTCCGCGTGATCGTTCTCGCTGTCAGATAAAAGATGCGGCTCGCCAGCCCTTCTCCCATAGCTTTCAGTGCCGGAAACAGAACCGAAAGTGTCTTTCCCACACCCGTCGGAGCCTGGATAAACAGCCTCTTCTTTCTTGCAATCGTCCGGTAGACACTGACTGCCAGATCCTTCTGCCCTTCCCGATAATCAAAGGGAAAAATCAGCTTCTTCAGACTCTCTGCACGTCGTTCCTGCCATAGGGATTCAAAGGACACCCATTTCCCATATTCTGCCATAAGATCCCGGAACCATCCGGAAAGCTCTTCCATCGTATAAGTCTCTTCAAAATAGCGCAGTTCCTCCGTCTCCAGATCCGCATAAATCATCCGGGCTCCCATACGCATCTGCCCATGCTGCTGTCCATAAATATAGGCATAACACTTTGCCTGTGCCAGATGAACCTCCACCGGTGCTTCCATCCGGGACAGATCCCGATAAGTTCCTTTGATCTCATCAATCACGATTAATGGCTCTTCGCCCCTCTTATCTGTCCAGATGCCATCGGCACGTCCTTCCACGGACACCGGAATGTCCTCCAGCAGGATCTGATGTTTTAATGTCACTTCTGCCTGATAACCGGAACCCATCTGCTTCTGTAATTTTCTGTGAATGCGGCTTCCCGCCTGCATGGCCTGTGCATCCCGCCTCCCGCTGTTCTGCCGTCGGTCCAGATCACCGCTTCGCAGCAAGAATTCCACCAGATCCCGGACGGAGATTCGTTGTGTTGTTCTCACGTGTTGTTACTCCCATTCTTCTTTTTCGCACCTCCTGTCATAATATCATGAAGCATAGCTTCATGATCGACATTCGCCGTTCGCCAAGAGTGAGCAAGCTCCCTCTGGCTCTCTTGCGCTCATTATAACGCAAAAAGAGTCATTGCTCCACTGATTCCTCTCAGTAGTGCAATGACTCCTTTCCGATCTTATGATCTTCTTTTATGCAACTTTATGTTTTTCCAGAAAGCTGTCAAAGTCGCTGTTCTCGCCATGACATTTAACAATCAGGATCTGACCCAGATCCATACTGAGCACACCCAGAATGGATTTTGCATCAACAAGAAAACGATTGTATCTTACATCAATATCAAAATCACATTTTGTTGCAGCTTTAACAAAATCATGCACATCATCCATATTCAGTCTGATCCTTGTCTCTTTCATCTCTTTCACTCCTCAATGACACATCCTTTTATAGGTGGTCTTTTTCTGCCTTTTACAGATACATTTTCTTATTTTTACGATTATTATACTCACAGATTTTCCTTTGTCAAATTCACCACGGTTCAGATTTTTCTTTTTTTCTTTGTTAAATATGTATAATTTTGTTGCTGATTTTCAGGCAAAATAACCATACTTTTCTACGAGAATGCGTATTCACGGACTATTCCTGTGATATCTGTTTTTCATGTTCCTGTTTCGTTTCCCTGTTTTGACATTTTTCACAATCTTCACGCAGACTCTCATTCTGAAATTCTTTCATAAAATCCCGATATTTCAAGGGAATTAACGAAGTTTGCAGCTTTTGATTAACTCTTGCTTCAATCGTAAGGGTCTTAAAAAAGCACTTCCACAGCTCCCCATACCAGGCTTCCTCATGCGACATCTCCGCCTCCAGTACAGACCGCTCATCTACCTCTTCTACCAGGAACCATCCTTTTCCTGCCGGATGAATCACTGCCTTCTGCCTCCTGCGGTCATAGATCATCCAGTTCTCCAGTGGCAGACGATTGGAAAAATGTGGTGCGATCAATGCCAGCACATCTGCCTCCGGATCGATCACTGCCAGCAGCGCACCGGAATCCAGTTCCTGAAACCGGATGATCTCGATATAGCGCATGGCAATATTTCCTGCTTTCCTACCTAGCTCAAACATCCGCTGCATCACAGGATCTCCCAGCATCCCTGTGATCCGGTGTCCATCTTTCAGATGGAGCCCCAGGACGATCATCCGATAAATCAGATCTGCCTTGTCCTTATCGGGGCAGGCTGCTGCCCGTGCAATCATGACAGCGGCGTCTTCTCCCATCCGTTCCCGGATCGTCCGCAATACCTTCCCGGCCTTATCTGTATCCGCCATCACTTCTTCATACTCGCAGAACAGTTCCATGTTGCCCTGGTCCAGAATCGCCAGCCGCACATGAGAATGCCCCAGACGGCTGGCCCATCCATCATATACACCCGTCAGTATCCCTGTCAGACTATCCTCACACTGAAAAACGCGGATCATCAAATAATGACAGCTGCTCATAAGAGGGAACCTTCACCCCCGCAGGCAGCATCTCCTTTCCATCCATAATATTCCGTAAAATATAATCTTCCTGAAGCTTTGTCGGGTACATCTGTCTGCCACCGCAGGTGATAAAGTAAATAGCCCGCTTCAGCACCACGCCCATCTTCTTTAATGCTGCATAATCAAGACTTCCAAGTCTTCTTGCCTTCACGATCCGGGACGCAGACTTATATCCGATTCCCGGCACTTTCAGAAGCGTCTCATAATCCGCCCTCATGACCTCCACCGGAAACTGCTCCAGATGCCGCAGCGCCCAGTCACACTTGGGATCTACAAATACATTAAAATCCGGCTTGTCTTCCGACAACAGATCCTTTGTACGGAATCCGTAATAGCGCAACAGCCAGTCTGCCTGATAAAGCCTGTGTTCCCGCAGAAGTGGCGGTCCCCCAGGCAGGGCTGGCAGGAGACTATCCTCATTTACCCGAATAAAAGCTGAATAGAATACCCTCTTCATCTCGTATCGATCGTACATGTGCTGCGCTACCTTCATGATCTGATAATCACTTTCCCCGGTTGCACCGATGATCATCTGCGTAGACTGTCCTGCTGGTACAAACTTCGGTGCATGACGGTACAGCGCGATCTCATGCTTATTAACCGTCCGCATGGTCTGTACCTGCCGGATCGGTGCCAGCATACCTGCACGCTTCTTCTGAGGTGCCAGTACTCTCAGCCCCTCCGCCGTGGGCAGCTCCAGATTCACACTCATACGATCTGCCAGATATCCCACCTTCTCGATCAGTTCCGGTGATGCTCCCGGAATGGCTTTCACATGAATATATCCCTGAAAATGATACTCGGTTCTCAGCTTATACAGGGTCTGATATAAGAGTTCCATGGTAATATCCGGGCTCTTGACCACACCGGAGCTCAAAAATAATCCTTCAATATAATTTCTCCGATAAAACTGTATCGTCAGCGTGCAGATCTCTTCCGGTGTAAAAGTTGTCCGCGGCACATCATTGCTTCTCCGGTTGATGCAGTATTTGCAATCGTAGATGCATTCATTGGTCATCAATATTTTCAATAGAGAGATACATCTGCCATCTCCCGCAAAGGTATGGCAGATTCCCGCTTTCAGGCAGTTGCCGATGCCGGTGCCATCATTGGATCTGTCTACCCCGCTGGATGTGCAGGCCACATCATATTTTGCCGCATCCGCCAGGATAGCAAGCTTCTGCATCAGGTCCATGGGCTGTTCTATCTGGTAATTCATAGTTCGCCTCCAATTTTGTTGCTTCCAAGAAAAAGAACGTATGTTTGCTCTTATTGTAGCAAACATACGTTCTTTTGTAAAGTATCATCTATCAAGATCCAGTATTTTCTAATTCATTACTTTCTCTGCCAGTTCCTGTGCTCCGCGTTCTTTCATCAATTCACATACCCGATCCAGTGTTGGCAGAGACGGCATGGCTCCCATGCCGGATACGGTGATCGCCGCCGTATAAGCTGCCATCTGAAGTGCCTCTTTCTCCGAAAGACCACCTGCAATCCCGGTACAGAATGCACCCACAAAGGAATCTCCTGCTGCTGTGGGATCTTTTACCTCCATCATATGCACACAGGGAATCTGAATCCAATCCCTCTCGTCGCACAGAACTGCACCATTGCTTCCCAATGTGATCATAAGTTTTTTGATTCCTCTGGAACACAGATTCTGAACTACCGCAGCCAGATCCTTCTGATCCACGCCATGTTCGTCTGCTTTCAGTGAAAGTCCGCTCAACAATGCCGCCTCATGTTCATTAGGGGACACATACGTCAGGCAGGATAACAGCTCATCACTGAGCGCTGCGGCCGGAGCAGGATTCAACATCACCGGTACGCCTGCCTCATGGGCGATCCTGGCTGCCGTCGTGATGGTATCCATCCGAAGTTCCAGCTGAAGCATCAGAAGATCATACTCCCTGATCTTTTCTTTCAGCCATTCCAGGTCTTCCGGCATCAGATCATAGTTGGATCCCGGGACCACAAGAATCCGGTTCTGAACACCAGTCTCTTTTACTTCCAGCTGAATATGCCCAACACCACTGGAACTCTTCTCACTGATCCTCACATGAGATACATCCACCCCGGCATCCTTCAGCGCCTGACACATCTCCTGTCCAAATGCATCGGCTCCTACACAACCAACCATCGTCACATCTGAGCCCAGACGCGCACACTGCAATGCCTGATTGGCACCTTTTCCTCCCGGTGCGGTCTGAAAGGACGTTCCGATCACAGTCTCTCCCAAATTTGGTACCCGGGGTGCCGAAGCGATCAGATCCATCATAAAACTTCCTACTACCAGAATCTTTGCTTTTTTCATCGTGTCTTCAGATACTCCATAAAATTCACTTTATTTTCCATAGCTGTTGTGGTTGGACGCCCCAGATCCTCTCTGGCTCCGATGGCACATTTTACTTCGATCAGACTCAGTGCATTTCGCTTTTTAGCCGCTTTCAGTTCCCGGTCAAGGTCATCAAAATTATCAACACTCACGGCATAAGGATAACCGCATGCCTCAGCAACAGCCGGAATATTCATATCTGCTGCTACAGTAGGCATACCGCCTACTGTCTCATGGGCTCCATTGTTGATCACCACATGCACCAGATTTTCCGGATGATTTGCTCCCAGAACAGCCATAGAACCCATATGCATGAGCACTGCTCCATCTCCGTCAATACACCAGATCTTCATCTCCGGCTTCTGGGATGCGATTCCCAGTGCGATGGATGAACTGTGTCCCATGGAACCAACGGTCAGGAAATCATATTTATGACTCTTTCCGGCGGCTGTCCGAAGCTCGAACAGCTCACGGCTGGCTTTACCTGTCGTGGACACGATGGGATCCTCGCCGGACACTTCCACAATATGACGGATGATCTCTTCTCTGGACATGGTATGATCATTTTTATAAACTACTTTTTCGTCATAGGAAAGAGCGCCTTTTCGGATCACAAATGCCACATCTTTTCCTGCTTCCAGCACTTCCCGGAACTGCTTCATGGTATCTGCCAGTTCTTCTTCTGTGGTATCTTTTCCCACTACAAATGTGCGGATATCCATGTCCTCCAGAAGCTTCACGGTCACTTCACCCTGGTAAATATGCTGGGGTTCATCATGGATGCCAGGTTCTCCTCTCCATCCGACCACAAAGATCACAGGTATTCCGTAAACCTTGTCGTTCAGAAGTGATGCCGCCGGATTGATGATATTTCCCTCACCGGAATTCTGCATATAGACCACCGGCACTTTCCCTGTTGCCAGATGATAACCTGCCGCCAGTGCCGCACAGTTTCCTTCATTGGCTCCGATCACATGATGCTTCGAATCAATGCCGTAGGTATTCATCAGATAATTGCACAATGCTTTCAACTGAGAATCTGGTACTCCTGTATAAAAATCAGATCCTAAGACCTTTACAAATGTTTCGACTTTCATCGTATCTTCCTCTATCTATTATTTTACGCCTGTACGCGAAGGATCTGTCTGTACAGTTCTTCCAGCGTCTCTTCGGTAAGCTGCACCGGATTATTTTTCAGTCTCACCGGATTGACCGAATGTGTCAGAAGATCAAGCTGTCCTGCATTCTGAAGAGTGGGTCTTTCCAGATCAAGAGCTGCAAACCAGTTCTGATATTTCTCAATGGATGCTTCCACACTGTCACATCCGCAGACTTTCGCCAGTTCCTCAAACATAGTCTTCAGATAAGCTTCTCCACGCGGATCAATGCAATTCTCCGTATGAGCTGCCATATAAGGCCACAGGCTGTCCACAACCAAGGCTACTGCATGTCCATGAGATAAACCATAGAGAGTCGTAATCTTGTATGCCATGGCATGACCTGCCGTGGTCTGAGTCACATTGATGGCTTTACCTGCAATATTGGCCGCCCGCAGCATCTGTGCATTGCCGTCCTTTTCATTGGCAAGATAGCTGTCTGCGTATTTTAATACCAGCCGGATAGCTTCTGCAGCATCCTCCCGGCTGTCTTCTGTAGAATTCACAGACCAGAATGACTCTGCCGCATGACAGAACGCATCCAGCATGGTGGCTTTCCGCTGGTACATAGGAAGACTCTCTAAGAGTTCCGGCTCCATCAGTACCCAGCCCGGCACACAGCTTGGATGTGCCACGGACTGCTTATTTCCCTGATAGTAGATCACTGCAAAACGGGTTGCCTCGCTTCCGGTTCCGGCCGTAGTCGGAATCGCCAGCAATGGCAATGCATTTTCCACGATCTCCTGCTCAAGACAATTCTTTGACAGATCCATCTCAGAAAAAAGTTTGATGCACTTTGCCACATCCATGGCACTGCCGCCGCCTGCAGCGATGATAAAGTCACAGTGATGCGCACGAAGTGCTTCAATACCAGCCACCACAGACTCATATTTCGGATTGGGCTGAAAATCTGAGAACTCTGTACAGCCCACACCTGCATTCTTCATCAGCTCTTGAAGCCTTCCGTACAGCTTCTGTTTTCTGAAAGAAGCTCCCAGCACAAATAATACCTGACGAGTGCAGTGCTGCTCAAATACTTCTTTTAGCTGTATCTCCATGGTCGTTGCATCAATAATTGTCTGCTCCATATCACTCTTCCTCCGGAATGAGATTGATGATTTCCTTGAACGGCATACACATGGCATCGCACTCCTTCGCACGGTGATGCTCCAGAATCGTTCTGGCCGCATTCTGCATGGCAGGAAAACCGGTTCTGGTCAGCTGATTTGCATAAATCACAAGATTCACGCCCCTGGCCTTGAATTCTTCCTCTGTTACCTGATTAAAGGAAGTCGGAACCACCACTAATGGTGTCACAGAATCCTGCGCACGGAACTTCTCTACAAACTCAAAGATCTCATCTGGTTCAGGTCGCCTGCTGTGGATCATGATGCCATCTGCACCTGCCTTGACAAATGCGAATGCTCTCTCAAGCGCATCATCCATTCCGCGCTCCAGGATCAGGCTCTCGATCCTGGCAATAATCATGAACTCTTTGGTCTTCTGTGCACGTTTTCCGGCAGCGATCTTCTCTGAAAAATGCTCAATGGAATCCTGGGTCTGCACAACCTCTGTTCCGAACAGCGAATTTTTCTTAAGTCCGGTCTTATCCTCAATGATCACTGCAGATACACCCATACGCTCCAGAGAACGGACCGTATATACAAAATGCTCGGTCATTCCGCCAGTATCTCCATCAAATACGATCGGTTTGGTCGTTACTTCCATAATATCATCGATGGTACGGAAGCGGGAAGTCATGTCTACCAGCTCGATATCCGGCTTTCCTTTTGCAGTGGAATCACACAGAGAGCTGACCCACATGGCATCAAACTGTCTTGCCTCTCCATTCTGGTAGACAACGGTATTTTCCACGATCAGACCAGTCAGACCGCTATGTGCCTCCATGGCTGTGATCGTGCCTTTCATCTCAATGGCTTTGCGGAGCCTTCCACGGCGCATATCCGGCAGAGACAGATCTGCTCTTGCCCGGCGCTCCAGACTCTTGTATTTCTCATCGCTGGAGTATGGGAACTCCACCAGCTTTCCGCCATACTCAGCCAGTACTGCCAGCACTTCTTCTCTCACCGGCTTCTGGAATCCAGTCACCCAGTCATCTCCATGAACCACAAAATCTGGTCTTATTTTCTCCAGATTTTCCTTATAGCTCAGGGTCTTCTGCTCTACCACACGACTCACGCCACGAATATTTTCAAACAATGCCTTTCGCTCCGCAAAAGGCAAAAGCGGATATCGTTTATAGCTGATCACCGCTTCATCAGACAGCACACCGATGATCAGACGTCCCAGGCGGGCTGATTTCCGGATAATGGAAATGTGACCGCTGTGCAGCATATCTGCGGAAAAACTCATATAGACTGTGCGGTTCTCCACTTCTGCCAGCTTCTCAGATACTACTTTCAAATCCTCAGGATTGTCGATCTCTGCACAAAGCTGATCTTTCACATCCAACGGACGGATCACGCATTTGTCAGAAACTTCGTTCAATGCATTTTCTGCATAACATTTCACCTGATCAGCCTCACAGAATGCCACGATCCGGTCAAGCCAGATCTTCCAGTCCTCTTTTTTCAGATGATAAAGGGGCTGTGCAGCCAGGGCATCCTCAAAAAATTCAATGCCTACTTTTTCAATCTGATTATCATGAACCACTGCTTTAAAATCCTTCTCAGGAAGCGGAAGTGTGGTGCTGACCGTCATACAGCTCTCTTTACTTTCAATCACCTGGTCCAGAACCATATTTTCAAATACCAGATCCCCATGCATCAGCAGAATGTCATCCTCTGCCAGTGCCTCTCTAGCACAGTAGATGGAATAGATATAGTTGGTCTTATCATAGACCGGATTTTTCACAAATGTGTAAGTAAGCGGCAGATCCAGGCTCTTACAGTACTCTGTCAGTACCTGATCATGCCGTCCGGTGGTCATGACCACTTCTTCGATCCCCTGATCAGCAATCTGGCTGAGCTGACGACTTAAAATGGTCTCCCTGCCGGAGATCTCCGTCATGCATTTGGGATGTTCAGAAGTCAGAACTCCCATGCGGGAACCCATTCCGGAATTTAATATCAAAGCTTTCATGGATAAAAATCCTCCTGATTCTTTCAAAATTCGCTTATAATCCAAGTTTCATTTTACCATTGTGTATGAGAGTTGTCGAGATGGAGTTTTATGCTGTTTGCTTGTGAAGCTTTCACCAGTTGTAAATTTTTATAAAGCCCCTTGCAACGCAAAGCTAATGCAGATACAATAAAGGAGAAATCTATTGAAAACATTAAATGAATTAACTTTGCTTGACAAATCATCTGCACTGCCAGAATCAATTTCAAACCAGAAGGGAGAGTCTCTTGCATATCATATGTTTTACCACAGGCATTGTCTGCGCCCTGTATTTTATCATTTTACTGATATACAGCGGATTTACCTCCGCTTTTTATCTGGTATGGCCTGCCATGGCAGTCTGTTTTCTGCTGCTTGGCTGGTTATTCCATATTCACTTTTTTGCACAGCTTCCGCCAAGCGTCCGGGGAATTCTGCTTGCTTTTGTCGCAATAGGCATTTTGGTCTTTGTCGGCGTGGAAGGTATGATCCTTCGTGCCGCCACTTTGGATCCTGCTTCTGGTCTTGATTATGTCATCGTCCTTGGCGCCCACGTGCGTTCCACCGGTCCAAGCCGGGCTCTGGCTCTCCGGCTGGATGCAACCCTTGATTATGCTGCTGATAACCCGGATACCATCTTCATCGTTTCCGGCGGACAAGGCTCCAATGAACCTTGCACCGAAGCAGATGCCATGAAGACCTATTTGGAAACCCACGGCCTTTCCTCCGACCGGATCCTGACAGAAGACCAGTCCACCAACACCCGGGAAAACCTGATCTTCTCCGCGGAACTCATCCCGGAGGGCGCAACTGTCGGTATCATCACCAATGGATTCCATGTCTGCCGCTCCCTTCACCTGGCAGATGCTCTTGGCTACGAGCATGCTTATGGCATCCCCGCAAAAGGAGACCTGATCACCCAGCCAGCCAATCTCTTTCGTGAATTCTTCGCAGTGATAAAAGATTATGTGCTGGTGCGATAGGCAGTCAATGAAAATCTTGAGCCTCATATATATGAGAAAGCAGCACAGAGAGTGAACCTCGTATGTAGTGTATCGTACAAAATAAAAACGGTTGTCATTCTGAATACAGACATTAAAATGTCTGTCTCAGTCTGACAGCCGTTTTTATTTTGTACGCTCCAATACATACAGCGTAGTTCACATCTCTGTGCTGCTTTCCTTCACATATTGTGTTGCTCAAGATTTAATGTTGGTTTTTAGCCCTCCAGAGCGATCAGCAGACTCTCTGCAGCAGCCAGATATTCATTATTAGCTTTTGCAAACTCTCCACTTGCCAGTTCAGCAAGCTTCGGATCGATCGGCATCCGTCCAAGGATCGGCAGATCCAGTTCTTCTGCCAGTTTGTCAAGGCCGCTCTCACCGAAGATCTTAAACTCTTTGCCACAATCCGGGCAAATCACATAGCTATAATTCTCTACCAGACCAATTACCGGGATTTCCATGCTCTTTGCCATATTCAGGGCCTTCTTTACGATCAGGCTTACCAGATCCTGTGGAGACGTCACAGTGATGATTCCATCCACCGGAATAGACTGGAAGACCGTCAGTGGCACATCACCGGTTCCTGGCGGCATATCTACGAAAAGATAATCGATCTCTCCCCACACAATATCTGTCCAGAACTGTTTTACCATATTTGCCAGGATCGGTCCTCTCCAGATGACCGGAGATTCCTCATCCGGAAGCAACAGATTGATGGACATGACCGGAATACCATTTTCTGTAACTACTGGTTTGATATAATCGCCATCCATCTCTGCCGGGCCGTGAAGACCATACATCTTCGGGATGGACGGGCCTGTAATATCCGCATCCAAGATTCCTACGGAATATCCCTGCTCTTTCATAAGGTTTGCTAAAGATGCTGTTACCAGTGATTTTCCAACACCACCTTTTCCACTGACAACGCCGATCACTTTATGAATATGTGACTTCGGATTTGCCGGTGCCAGCATGCTCTGCGGCTTCTGCGCACCTTTTGCACTTGGACATCCTGCACAGCTTTCTTTGGTACAGCCTGTGCTGCTGCATGACTTTTCTGCCATTTGTTCTTCTCCTTTATGCTTCGTTTCTTTATGTTCTGTTCCTGTTTCTAACGAAACCGGTTCGTACATTCAAAATGTTTCATCATAGACAGGCAGTTCATGATCTCATCATAGGTCTCCTGCAGCCCTTTCTTATCCACCACCAGATCCAGTGAGATAGCAATGCTGTTGAGAAGTGCCTCATCCATCTGATTGCGGTAAAATGTCATAATATGCATCTTCTCCTCCAGAGTGTCTGCATCAAGAAATTCTAATAAAATCGGATTAATGCCGCCCGATAGATCCTGCTTTTCTTGTGCAGGTTGATCCTCTGACATTTTCTTCGGTTCTTCCTCCACTGCAGACTGCTCCGGCTCCATGCTTTCATCCAACTCAAGTGTCAGATCCGAAACCTCCACCTTATCAGACTCTTCCTCCATCTCCTCTGGATGTACCTGCGTAAATCGATACACCTGTTTTACCTGTGGATATTTTTCATGATCCACTTCACTGGCGAACATATCATAGGGACGTACATAGATTCCATAATCTCCATACAATGCCTGATAAACCACCATCTTTTCCTTTGTTTCCGAATGCGTGGCGATTGCCATGACCTGGTAAAGGCCACCCTTAAAATGTCTGTAAAACTGTCCTTGTCTGATCTCACGCATTTCATTCACTTCCTTTCAGAATTAGCCGGCCGGCTGGGTCGCCGGGTCAGTGGCTGGAGTTGCAGCCGGATTTGCCGCTGGCGCCGCTGCTGCCGGATCGGTCGCTGGCGCCGCTGCCGGGTCGGTCGCCGGTGCCGCTGCCGGGTCAGTTGCCGGTGCTGCTGCCGGGTCGGTTGCCGGTGCTGCTGCCGGGTCGGTTGCTGGCTGAGTCGCCGGTGTCTGCATTTTCACTGTCGTTTTCTTTGTCCGGTCCCGTTCTCTTGTCATCTCACTGTCGTCAATAGCAGGATTCTTCTGTGCTGCCTGATGAGTTGCCTCCGCCAGCCAGTTATAATAAAGCTTCTGCACTTTTACTTCTTCGATTGCTTTATTGACTGCATCAAGAAATACTTTCTGATCTTTGACCACTCCGCCAACCACTCCGGCTGCCTCATATTCCAGCTCCAGAGCTGACAATGCCAGATCATCATCTTCCTTCATCAGATCTTCCGCCACCGCTTCATCCAGTGCCACTGCATCTGCTTTGCCTGATCGAAGCATCTCGATTCCATCTGAAACCACATCGATCAGCGTCATATAAGTCTCCGGCATCTGCTCCATCACCAGCTGTGCCTGCAAGGTTCCATACTGAGCCACCACCGTTTTCCCGGTAAATGCGTCCAGATCCTTGTATTTTTTCTGTTTTTCCTCTGTGACCAGCAATACCTGTTTCCCTGGTTTATAATATTCCTCTGTAAAATCCACCGATGTCTTACGATCGTTCTTGGGCAGCATTCCAAGAAGCACCAGATCCACATTCCCTTCCTTCGCCGCTTTCAGGCAATCATCAAACTCCATCTCCACGAACAAAGGCTCCACGCCTAACTGCTTTGCAATGTATTCGCCAAGCTGCACATCACTGCCTGCACATGTGGGCGTATCATCTGTCTGTGCGGTGTTATCCGCCGCAGATGTCTTTGTTGTATCGGTCTCCTTATCTGCCGCAGATATTTTTGTCGTATCTTTACTGTCCTCCGTAAATGCAAATGGCGCATAATCCGGCGAAATACCGATCAGCAGTTTTCCTGATTCTGTCACCTGCTCCAGTCTGTCATCCTTCAGATTCCGTTCTGGAAGTTTATCTTCTGCTTCTCCAATATCTTCCGCAACAATATTTTCTGTATCCGCTCCTTGCGCATTTACTCCACATGCTGTTGTCTGTACGGCCAGTAATGCCGCCAGTCCCAGGCATACCAGTTTTTTCATGCAATCTATTTCCTTTCTGTTATAAGCATTAAGATAAGAAAAAGGCTCCGGAAATCTGTTATTTCCGAAGCCTAGCAGGGACAGAAGGACTCGAACCCTCGACATTTGGTTTTGGAGACCAACGTTCTACCAACTGAACTATATCCCTGTGTATCACTGACACCATGAAACTATACCACGATTCGACTTTTGTGTCAATGAAAACTTGCGAAAATATTGAAATATTTTATAAGCACTTCATAGCATCCCACACAGCAGACACACCAATCAGTTCAATGCCTTTGATGTCCTTCACCTGATCCATAGAGCTCTTAGGAAGGATCACTTTCGTGAAGCCTAAGCGTTTGGCTTCCTGTACCCGCTGCTTTGCCATACTGACTGCACGGACTTCACCGCTTAATCCCACCTCACCAAATACGATGGTCTTGTCAGAGACTGGCACATCTTTGTAACTGGAGATCACCGCAAGCACCAGCGCCAGATCCATAGCCGGTTCACTTAAGCGCACACCACCTGCAATATTTACATAGGCATCATAGCCTGACAGCGGCAGATTCAACCGCTTCTCCAGTACCGCCATAAGAAGATTCAGCCGATTATAATCGGTTCCTGCCGCAGTTCTCCTGGGCAGTCCGAAATTGGTCCGGCATACCAACGCCTGTACTTCCAGAAGCATAGGCCTGGTGCCTTCCATGGTGCATGCCACCACCGACCCGGAAGCCCCCTCTGGCTTTCCACTTAACATATACTCTGAAGGATTGCTCACTTCCCTGAGCCCTTTGTCTGTCATCTCAAAGACACCGATCTCATTGGTAGAACCAAAACGGTTCTTTACACTTCTTAAGATTCGATAGGATGCATACCGGTCACCTTCAAAATACAATACCGTGTCCACCATGTGTTCCAACACACGTGGTCCTGCCACAGTTCCTTCTTTTGTTACATGTCCTACAATAAAAATTGTAATATTATTTTCCTTTGCCAGACGCATAAGTACTCCTGTTGCCTCCCTCACCTGGGATACACTTCCGGGTGCAGAAGATACATTTTCCTGATACATGGTCTGGATCGAATCAATGATCACTGCCTGCGGCTTTTTCTTCAGAACAATGGACTCAATATCATCCAGATTGGTCTCACACAGCAAGGTCATGGCATCAGAGAACTCTCCGATCCGCACCGCACGAAGCTTGATCTGCTGCAGTGATTCCTCACCGGAGATATATAAGATGCTGTCAAGCCGCTCTGCCAGATTACGACATACCTGCAGCAGCAGTGTGGATTTACCGATTCCCGGATCTCCGCCTACCAATACAAGGGAACCCGGCACAATTCCTCCACCCAGTACCTGGTCAAGTTCCGACATTCCCGTGGAGATCCGTCCTTCTGAATCAGCCTCAATGCCTTTCAGGGTAACCGGTTCCCGGACTTCTCTGGCACTTCTTCGGCTGCTTCCACCCTTGGTCTTTGGTGCTGCCGGTTCTTCCGCAAACGTATTCCACTCCCGGCAGGCCGGGCACTGGCCCGACCATTTCGCCGACTCATATCCACAATTCTGACAAAAAAAGATCGTTCCGCCTTTTTTCTCTTTATTTTTGTACATTGATTTTCAGTTTTCCTCCGACCACTTTCACATCCACATGATCGCCTGCCTTGATCTTTCCATCCAGCATCTCATCTGCCAGACGGTCCTCAATCCGGTTCTGGACCGCACGTTTTAGCGGGCGGGCACCATATTTCGCATCATAACTGGTCTCAGCCAGCCATTTCTTCACAGAATCTGTAAAATGCACCTGAATGGAAAGCTGATTTTTGCAGCGTTTCTCCAGCTCCTGCAGCAGAAGTCCTGTGATCTGCGTGATCTCATCCTTCTGGAGCATGTGGAATACGATCGTCTCATCAATTCGATTCAGAAACTCTGGCCGGAAGATCTGTTTTACCTCATTCATCACACTGTTCTTCATGAACTCATAATCCTGCTTTGCGTTTTCTGACGATGCAAAGCCCAGCTTCTTCGGATTGACGATGGAACCTGCCCCCGCATTAGAAGTCATGATGATCACGGTATTTTTAAAATCCACCTGTCGTCCCTGGGAATCTGTAATATGCCCATCATCCAGCACCTGAAGTAAAATATTAAATACATCCGGATGAGCCTTCTCGATCTCATCAAACAGAATCACTGCATAAGGATTTCTGCGAACCTTTTCACTGAGCTGTCCGCCATCATCATGTCCCACATATCCTGGCGGAGAGCCTATCATCTTGGCTACACTGTGCTTCTCCATGTATTCAGACATATCAACACGGATCATGGCATCTTCTTTTCCAAACAGCACCTCTGCCAGTGCCTTGGAAAGCTCTGTCTTACCCACACCAGTAGGTCCAAGGAATAAAAATGATCCGATGGGACGTTTCGGGTCTTTTAAGCCTACTCTTCCTCGCTTCACAGCCTTTGCAACCGCCTGCACCGCTTCATCCTGTCCGATGACTCTCTTATGAAGTGTCTTCTCCAGACGCCGAAGCTTCTGGGACTCTGCCTCTGCAATCCGCTGTACCGGGATTTTGGTCCATTTGGCCACCGCTTCCGCTATCTGCTCTTCTGTCACAATGTTGGAACTCTTACGCCCACGCCGGTTCTCTTTTTTCTCCAGCAGATGTTCCAGCCGTTCCACTTCCTCTTTGCAATTGTGGGCTTTCTCCAGATCTGACTCCATCAGTGCCTGATCAAGTGCCGCTCTTGCATCCAACAGCTCCTGGATCGTATCCGTAGAGCCTGCCTGTTTGCTGCCGAACTGTCCCAGTCTCAGTCCTGCTGCCGCTTCATCCATCAGATCGATGGCCTTATCCGGCAGAAATCGGTCGTTTACATAACGATCTGACAGTCTTGCTGCTGCCTCCAGTGCTTCATCCGAGATCCGTACCTGGTGATGAGACTCATAATACGGACGTAATCCTTTCAGGATCTTAATCGTCTGTTCCACCGATGCTGGTTCTACCGTCACTGGCTGGAATCTTCGCTCCAGAGCTGCATCCTTCTCAATATGCTTCCGGTACTCTTCCAGAGTGGTAGCACCGATGATTTGAATCTCACCCCTTGCCATGGCAGGTTTCAGAATATTAGAGGCATCCATGGCTCCCTCGGCACCTCCTGCCCCAATGATCGTATGAAGCTCATCAATAAACAGAAGAATATTTCCGTCCTCACGAACCTCATCGATCACATTCTTAATACGCTCCTCAAACTCGCCACGATATTTGGACCCGGCTACCATAGCCGTCAGATCCAGAATACACAGCCGTCTGCCCCGGATAGAATCCGGTACTTTTCCTGCTGCGATCCGGGCTGCCAGTCCTTCCACAATGGCAGTCTTACCGACCCCGGGCTCCCCGATCAGACAAGGATTGTTCTTAGTCCGGCGGCTTAATACCTGAATGACACGCAGGATCTCTTCTTCCCTTCCGATTACCGGATCCAGCCGTCCTTCAGTTGCCATAGCGGTCAGGTCACGGCTGTACTGTTCCAGTGTCTGGGTCCCTTTGGACCTGGATTCATCCTTGCTGTACTCAGACGCCTTCTCACCCATGGAGTTAACCAGATCCACATAGATATCCCGCACCCGGATACCCATGGTAGTCAGCAGACGGGAGCCTACGCACTCACCATCCTTAAATATTGCAATCAGAATATGCTCGGTTCCCACCAGCCTCTCATGAAACCGATGTGCTTCCATCTGCGCATCATCCAGAATCTTTCTGGCCCTAGGAGTAAAGCTTCTGCCTTCCTCTGGAAGCATCCCGCCTTCCGGCGCGATCAGCTGACTGATCATATCTGTAAGTCCCGCCTCTGTCACGCCTGCATTTATGAGCACCTGTCCGGCTGTACTTTCCTGCTCCCTTAATAGTCCCAGCAAAATATGCTCGGTTCCTGTATAGGGATGTTTCATCTGTCCTGATATTCTCTTTGCCTGTCGGAGCGCGGCCTGTGCCGCATCCGTATAGATCTGCATATGTCTCCTCCTTATGCCCCGTATTCTTCGTAGATCTCATCTATTAACTGATGCACTTCTTCTCTGGTAATGTTTTTACAACTTCCCTTTGCCAAAAGAACCAGAAGTCCCTGCTTCATGTCCTCCATCGCTTTGAGCTTATCTGCATCCACTGCGATCACTGCACCATATCTTCTGTCCAGCCGGATATAGCCCTCCTGCTTCAACAGGGAATAGGCTTTGTTTACCGTGTGCATATTGATGCCCACCTCATCTGCCAGCTGACGGACACTGGGGAGGGTATCTCCCTCCTGCAGTCTGGAAGTCGCGATGCCAATAATGATCTGATGATATAACTGCACATAGAATGCTTCATCACTGTTAAAATCAATTTCTAAATACATGATCATGTCCTCTTACGTTATTGATAATTCAGAGCCACATCCGCACGGCTCTAACATATCCATCATTTGTTATATAGGCAGTATAACAGCATCTCATTTTCCGGTCAACACTTTCCTGTCTTTGCAAAAGCTTTCCAAACAGAAATGAGCGAAGCTCGCAGTTCTCTTATCCCCGCAGGTTTCGCTCATTCTTCGTTGTCTGTCAGACTATTATTTTCTTTTGTTTATTGCTTCCTCTGATCAGTCTTCGTCATCGTCGGATGCATTGTCCAGATCGATGATCTCCAGTTCATCCTCTTCCGGGTCATGGAAATCAGACTCATTTTCCTCCAGACTGCCGGTTACATAGGAGCTGCTCTTGGGAGTATGATCCTCTTCTTCCTCATCATCCTCTTTTTCCGGGAGCATCTGCATCTTCTTCATACGCAGAGTCAGGATCACAACCGCATTAAGCAGAATAATGATGATCAGCGTCATGACCAGAATGATCATCAGACGACGTCCCATATCAGTGGTATAGCGGTTCTGCTGATAGTCTGCCTCTGTACGAAGGGCTGCATCCTGATCCTCCAGCTCGGTAATATAATTCTGCTCACCCTGGTAAGCCACATCATCAAATAACTGCAGGGAATCCTTATCATAGTCATAGCTGTACCACGCTTTTTCGCCATCCTGGTTGACACCATAGACCAGATAACGGTTAGTATCATCAAAGATCTCATCCACACCATCGATGATCACATGCTTATATGCCGGTACGGTATATTTTGCACCCCACGGCATATCTACATAAGAATAACGGATCGGCACATATCCGCCCTCTTCCGGCTCAATAAAGGTCACCGTATCTGTTCCGCTCTGCTTTTCAATATAGGGAACAATATTACCGGTATCTGGGTTATATACAAAGTAATCACGGTAGCTTCCGTTATCGCTGAACAGATATACAAGATAGACATCTGTTACAGTGTTATGCAGAACGCGAACCTGCTTTCCCTGGATCTCTATCTTTTCAGCATCATATCCATCTATCCCCGGAATATGATGAGTCAGGAAAGTTCTTCCGTCGATGACCCAGGTCGCACGATCTGCATCATCTTCTTCCTCTTCCTCATCTTCTGCAGAGGCATCTGCTTTTTCTTCCTCTTCTTCCTCCAGAGATACACCGCTTAAGGCATCGATCTCTTTTCCATTTACCGTGATGGTACAGGAAGATACCGTCACTTCAGAGGTACCATCTGTCAGACCTTTGAATTTTACTCCAAATGTAGCAGCCTTACTGCCTGGATTGCTGGACAACTCCACCAGACCATTTCCACCGCTTCCGGAGAAATTATCTCCACCACTTCCGGACATATAGGTCAGATCACTCTTATCATAAGATAAAGTCAGTTTTACACTCTCAATGGAATCATCATTGGTGATCTTATAAGATGCAGATACGATTTTATCCTTCTGTACTGTCAGTTCTGTGTCCCCGGTTACGGAAGGCGCCGCCAATACTGTCATGCCAAAGCACAGTACCAAAGCTGCAATCAGCCCCATCGTCTTTCCAAACAGTTTCTTTTTATTCTTCATATAACTCTCTCTTTCCGGATTTTTAAAATATATTCTACCATATCTTGTATCCGCAGGAAAGTCAACAGATTTCATAAAAATTTCACACCTCGTCAATGGCTTTTCCAATGTCATGACGATAATATTTGTTATCAAAATCCACCAGTTCTACTGCTTTATATGCATTGGCTCTTGCTTCTTTCAAAGTACTTCCAAGTGCTGTCACGCCAAGCACACGACCGCCATTTGTCACGATCTGACCATCTTTTAACTTACTTCCTGCATGGAATACAAATTTATCCTTGCAGCCCTTGAAATGTTCAAGGCCATGGATTGGGAATCCTTTTTCGTATTTTACCGGATAACCATCGGATGCCAGTACCACGCAGACTGCCGCATTGTCCTCAAACTCCAGATCAATCTGGTCAAGGGTGCCATCCACGCACGCCTCAAAGATATCCACAATATCATTTTTCATACGTGGGAGAACTACCTGCGTCTCCGGATCACCGAATCTGGCATTGTATTCAAGCACCTTCGGTCCCTTTGGTGTCAGCATCAGTCCAAAGAAAATCACTCCTTTGAACTCTCTGCCCTCAGCTGCCATGGCATCCACAGTCTTCTGATAAATATATTTTTTACAGAATTCGTCCACTTCATCCGTATAGAACGGGCTCGGAGAAAATGTTCCCATACCGCCGGTATTGAGTCCCTGGTCTCCATCCATGGCGCGCTTGTGATCCTGGGAAGAAGTCATGATCCTGATATTCTTTCCATCCACAAAGCTTAACACGGATACTTCGCGGCCAGTCATGAACTCTTCAATGACCATCTTGTTGCCTGCGGTACCGAACTTTTTATCCATCATAATGGACTGTACGCCCTCGCGCGCCTCTTCCAGTGTATTGCAGATCAGCACACCTTTGCCAAGTGCCAGTCCATCTGCCTTCAGTACGATAGGCATATCAGCGGTCTCCAGATACTCCAGTGCTTTCTGCGGATCGTCAAAATTCTCATAAGCTGCCGTCGGAATATCATATTTTTTCATCAGATCCTTTGAAAATGCTTTGGATCCCTCCAGGATTGCAGCGTTCTTTCTCGGTCCGAACACACGAAGACCTTCTGCCTCAAACGCATCCACGATACCGCCTACCAGCGGATCATCCATACCTACGACTGTCAGATCGATCTGCTTTTCTTTTGCAAATGCGACCAGTTTGTCAAATTCCATTGCTCCGATATCCACGCACTCTGCATATTCAGAGATTCCTGCATTACCCGGCGCACAGTAGATCTTGTCTACCTTCGGACTCTGTGCCACTTTCCATGCGATGGCATGCTCTCTTCCGCCGCTTCCCACGATCAAAATCTTCATCTGTATTTCCTCCGCGCTTGTTCTACTGTTCGATCAGGACTTTTCCATCCTGAACTTTTACTTTTCCATTGGCGATCAGATCAATTGCCTTTGGCATGATCACCCACTCTGCCTGCTCCATCACTCTCTGCTGAAGACTCTTCGGTGTATCATCCGGAAGAACTTCCACTGCTTTCTGAAGAATGATCGGACCGGTATCTGTCCCTTTATCCACAAAATGTACCGTTGCACCGGTAAGTTTTACACCTCTGGCCAGTGCTCCTTCGTGGACTTTCAGTCCATAATACTCCGTTCCACAGAATGACGGGATCAGAGACGGATGGATATTGATGATCCGATTCGGGAACCGGTCAATGATCATTTCCGGGATCACTACCAGACATCCTGCCAGCACGATCAGATCCGCTTCTGACTCCACCAGTGCCTTAAGAAGTGCTTCGTGAAATGCCTCACGGTCGGCATAGTCCTTCGGGCTGATGCACGACGCCGGAATCCCCGCCTGCTCTGCCCGGGTCAGCGCATAGGCATTTTTATTATTGCTGATTACAGTCACGATCTTTGCATTGGTGATGGAACCAGATGCGATCCCATCCATGATCGCCTGTAGATTGGTGCCGCCTCCTGATACCAGAACTGCCAGCTTTAGCATAAGGTCACACCTTTCTCGCCTGCTTCCACAGAACCTACTACATATGGTGTATCGCCTGCTGCTTTGATTGCTTCCATCGTCTTGTCCACATCTGCCGGATCTACCGCAACGATCATTCCAAGACCCATGTTAAAGGTATTATACATCATCTCTTCTGCAATATTTCCTTCTTTCTGAAGCATACGGAAGATCGGAAGTACCGGATAACTGTCTTTCTTCACGACTGCACGCACACCCTCCGGCAGCATTCTTGGAATATTCTCATAAAATCCGCCTCCGGTGATATGGCTGCATCCTTTCAGGGTCACACCTGCTTCTTTTACATTTTTCAGAGCTTTCACATAGATTCTGGTCGGACGGATCAACGCCTCTCCAAGAGTCTCACCCAGACAGTCATAATATGTATTCAGTGCTTCCGTTGTCATACGGAACACTTTTCTTACCAGAGAAAATCCATTGCTGTGTACACCGGTACTTGCGATTCCGATCAGAGTATCGCCCGGTTTGATATTCTCTCCGGTGATTAGATCTTTTCTGTCAACTACGCCCACTGCAAATCCAGCCAGATCGTACTCATCCTCCGGCATCAGCCCCGGATGCTCTGCAGTTTCACCACCGATCAGAGCAGCTCCGGACTGTTTACAGCCCTCTGCCACACCACTTACGATAGTTGCGATCTTCTCCGGATAATTCTTGCCGCAGGCAATATAGTCAAGGAAGAACAGCGGTTCACCGCCTGCACATGCCACATCGTTCACACACATGGCAACCGCATCAATACCGATGGTATCATGTTTATCCAGAAGAAATGCAAGCTTTACTTTGGTTCCACATCCGTCGGTTCCGGACAGCAGTACCGGATCTTCCATATTCTTAATAGCTTTCAGTGAAAATGCACCAGAGAACCCGCCAAGACCTCCCAGTACTTCCGGTCTCATCGTCCCTTTTACAAATTTTTTCATCAGTTCCACGGACTCATATCCAGCTTCAATATCCACACCTGCGTTTTTATAATCCATAGCCATCTTACGTCTTCCTCCCTCTTTATTTCATCTGTGCCTGGTAGGCTTTGTATCCAATCTCATCAAGCTTTGCAGCTTTTGCTTCCACTTCCTCTTTCATCTCCTGAGAATATACTTTCAGTCTCTCCAGAAGATCTGTGTCAGAGGTTGCCAGGATCTTTGCTGCCAGGATGCCGGCATTGGCACCGCCATTGATGGCAACGGTGGCAACTGGAATACCAGTCGGCATCTGCACAATAGAATACAGAGAATCCACGCCGCCCAGATCAGAAGTCTTCATGGGAATTCCGATCACCGGCATAGGAAAGATCGCTGCACACATGCCAGGCAGATGAGCTGCTTTTCCGGCACCTGCAATGATCACTTTGAAACCTTTTGCTTCTGCACTCTTAGCATATTCAAAGAATACATCCGGTTCCCGGTGTGCAGAGATGATCGTCATCTCAAAATCTACACCTAACTTTGCCAGTACATCTGCTGCTTTGCTCATAACGGGCATATCTGAATCGCTGCCCATGACAATTCCTACTTTTGCCATTGCTTTTCTCCTTTTGCTTATGATAGTTATAAGTTTTTTTAATAAAACACCTGTTACTTATAAGTTATCTTACCGTTACCTCTGCATCTTGTCAAGCCTTACTTCCACTCATCCAGAGGTACATTCAATTCTTCTGTTCCTGGAAGTACAAATCGTCCCTTCTGAATGATCGGGACTTTCGTTCCATCTTTTTGGATCACAGCGATCTCATCCAACTCCTCATAAGGAATTGTGATATCTGTGTGACAGTTAAAATAAGCTTTTCCCGGATCCTTACGACGAAGGGCAGAGCACTCATTTTCCTTTGCTATGATCTTCTTTCCATCCGGATTATGTGTTACCACATCTTCCTCCCAGGAATAACAGGTATCTCCTACTGCAAAATGTGGTCCGGTCTTCTCAGCGATCAGGATCGGCATCAATGCTTCAATGCCATATTTTCTGGCTGCCATATAAGCAGTGGTATTGGTTCCGATGGCAAATTCTCCCATAGGCAGTGTATCATGATGATACAGTACATTTTCCCTGATATACCGGCGGTTCTCGTCTGTATTTTCATAATTGCCACAGTCGTAATCTGTAACCATACCATCTGTAAAAGATAACACCAGATCTTTATAGTACAATCCATCCAGATAGACGCCGCTCACATGGAGAAGGCCGGTGGTTCCGGTAAGTTTCGGTGAAGTAAATACTTCTCCTACCGGAATATTCACATCTGCCACACAGTTCTCAAAGACCGTTTCATGAGCCGGATCCTTGACAGATGCAAGTGCCACATAAAGGTCTGTCCGGTTTTCCCCGCTTCCTGTAATGTGTACTTTTTCTCCTGTATCCAGCACATCGATCATGCACTGCTGGATCCGCTGCCAGGTCCGATAATCCAGAGTATTGATTTTCACTGTCTCTCGGAATATCTCTTCAAATTTGTCTCCAATGTCCGGTACTGGGAAGGCAATAATGGTAAAGCTTCTCTCTTCACCTTTTATATACTCATTGGTCATCTGACCGGATTTACTATAGAGAAGCACCTGATTCTCCTGCTGACGGTCTGCCAGCTTGTAAGCCTCCGGGCAGGCAGCCGGTTCAAACGGAGTCTCTCCAAAGATCTCCATCACAGCCGGACCTCCATGGACAGCTGCCAGTTCCTTGTACTGCTCATAGGTAGTTCTCATAACACCAAGCTTTCGCTCCACAAAGGCTTTATCCAGAAACAGTGCTGCATCACCCTTGTGATCGTAATCGTACTGGCGGTTCGGAGAAGAGCTGTAATATCCTATTTTATTAGCTTCTCTCATATTAACCCTGCTCACTGCTGCACGGTAAATGATGCTCTCAAGTCCCATTTCTTCAAAATTCTTTACCGCCTGGCGGATGATCCGCTCGAATCCCAGGCAATAACGGATATTGACGGTTCTTTTCTTCTTCAGATCCTTTTCGTTCACCTCAAATCCGATCCGGTATCCTTCCGTAAATACAGATGCGATCCGCTCGATCTCTGCTTCCGGAAGACGGTTCAAAAATTCGCTCATGCGGATCTCCCGGTCTGTGATATACTCGCCGAACTGATAAAGGTAGGACGGATCCGTAAGATCTGCCTTCATAATAATATCTCTTGCAAAAGACAGGGTCGGATCCAGCTGCTCCCTGATCCGGTAACTTACCAGGACATCACTGTAATCGCTGACAAACCAGTACACATCCTGCCCAAGCTGCCGTTTTGTAGGCAGATCTCCTTCTGCAAATTCACTGTGGATCTGTAAAAACAGTTCCAGATGGATCAGAAGCTCCTCATCCCGCTTCTCAAATGCATAGACGATCATACCCCGCAGTTCCGTATATACAAAAGAGAGGACGTTTCCATATTCCTCTCCCAGCTCTGCAACTGCATAAGCCGGATTGGCATAACTTGTCTCATAAGCATTTCCGGCAATATCCTCATAAAGTTTTTCGTTCCATGCTTTTAATTCATCAACTGACGCTTTTGCAAAATAATCCTCTTCAGCCAGCTCTCTTGCCTTCAGGATCAACAGGGCAAACTTCCCAGTCTTTTGAAAATAATCGCCAACGGCTCCATTGATCTCAGGATCTGCCGCAATCTGGCGGATCCTCTCATATGCAAGCTGCTGGCGTTCTCTCAAAGTCTCATTCATTTCCATTGATGTCACCATCCCATTATATAAATCATCACAAATCCGACCAGAAGCAGTCCATTGATACCGATTCCAAGATTCGGAAACAGCCGGTAAGAATCCTCTTCCCGTCTTCCAAGCACGCCGTACCATGCACCTGCACATGCTACAAAGAATGCCAGAAGTCCCAGAACTGCCACTGCCTTTCCCGCCTGCCCGGACGTCAGATAAGCCGCCGCCAGCAGGCAGAACAAGAGCCCTGCAGACACCGCTCCCAGGATCGTAGACAGAATTCCATTTCTGGAATGCTTCTTATCCGTGAATTTAATTTTTCTCTTTTTCATGTTTTCCTCCAGATACTACCAGGCGGTGCAGTGCATAACCCAGACATCCTCCCAGAGTATTCAGCATCAGATCATCCACATCACAGCTTCCTGCCTGCAGCACAAGCTGTGAAAGTTCGATGAACAGGCTGAGTTCCAGACTGAAAAGCGCTGTCCTCCAGAACCCTGCAGGCTTCTCCTTCAGGGCTGGAAGCAACGCTCCAAACGGCATAAAACCAACTACATTTCCTGCAAGATTCAGAAACACCCGCCATGATCCGATGGTCCCACGATATTTCAGATAGCGTCGAATCTCCCGAAACGGAACCAGATTATAACGGTAGTCTCCCCCTAAGATCGACCGGCCCCATTCCTCTGAGAAAAACATCAGATAGATCAGCAGAAGAATGTACCCTGCAAAGAAGACTCTGCATAACAGCCGGACTTTTTTTCCCGTCTCCTTTTTCAAGTCTGATCCCCTTTTAGAACAACAAGTCTGATTTTCCCTTGAGCAGTCTGGCTCCTCCGACGATCATCAGAATACCGGACACAATACCGGCTACCAGGACTACGATTCCCAGAGCCAGATTGCCTGCTCCAATCACAGACATTAATTTATATGTTTTTTCGTTGTTCATGAAACTTACTCCTTTTCAGAACCTACTGTTTTGCACCATACTGTTCATAGTATGCATCGATAGCAGCCTTTAATGTATCATCAATGATAACTTTTCCCTTATACGGACGGTTGTAGAGATATTCTACCACATCAGCCATGGTCACGATCGCATTAGTCTCAAATCCGTACAGATCATGTACTTCATCAAGTGCGCATTTTACGCCGCCCTTTCCAACTTCCATACGGTCCAGAGATACCATCAGTCCCACGATCGTCACATCTGCTGCACCCTTTACCTTCGGAACGGTCTCTTCCATGGATTTACCGGAAGTAGTTACATCCTCGATCATGACTACACGATCACCGTCTTTTAATTTGCTGCCAAGGAAGCTTCCCTTGTCTGCACCGTGGTCTTTCTCCTCTTTTCTGTCTGAGCAGTAGCGGATCTCTTTTCCATACAACTCGCTGTATGCGATTGCAGTCACAACACTCAGCGGAATTCCCTTGTAAGCCGGTCCGAATAACACATCAAAATCATCACCATATCTGTCATGGATCGCTTTTGCGTAGTACTCGCCCAGTCTCTTTAACTGAGAACCGGTCACATAAGCTCCTGCATTCATGAAGAACGGGGATTTTCTTCCGCTTTTCAGAGTAAACTCTCCAAATTTCAGCACATCGCTGTCTACCATAAATTCTATAAATTCCTGTTTATACTGTTCCATCTTCCTGTAACCTCCTTATCTCACAGCACCGATCAGATCGCGGATATCCTCCACCTGATACCGTCTCATATAATTCTCGATTCCTTCTGCCACTTCTTTCGCTGCATAAGGATTTGCAAAATTCGCTGTTCCCACAGATACTGCCGTGGCTCCTGCCAGAATAAACTCCAGTGCATCGTCCGCATTGGTGATACCACCCATTCCGATGATCGGGATATTTACCGCCTGGGCTGTCTGATAGACCATCCGGACAGCCACCGGCTTCACAGCAGGACCGGACATGCCGCCGGTCTTGTTGGCAATGGCAAATGTCCTTCTATGGATATCGATCTTCATACCGGTCAGTGTATTGATCATGGAGAGAGCATCGGCTCCGCCAGCTTCTGCCGCCTTTGCCATAACAGTAATATCTGTTACATTGGGACTTAATTTCATGATCACCGGCTGTTTTGCACGTTTTTTCACCTGCTCTGTAATATGCTGCAGTGCTTTGGGATCCTGGCCAAATGCGATACCGCCTTCTTTGACGTTGGGGCAGGATACATTGATCTCCAGCATATCCACCGGCTCATCTGCCAGACGCTCCACAACCTCGCAGTAATCCTCTTCACTCTTGCCACACACATTGACAATGATCTTTGTATCATATTTTTTCAGAAACGGAATATCTCTCTTTACAAACACATCAATTCCCGGATTCTGGAGACCGATGGCATTGAGCATGCCACTTCTGGTCTCTGCGATCCTCGGAGTCGGATTGCCCGGCCACGGCACATTGGCAACTCCCTTGGTCACCACTGCACCAAGAGCTCCCAGATCGTAAAATTCACTGAATTCTGCACCGGATCCAAAGGTACCTGAAGCTGTCATAACCGGATTCTTCAGTTCCACTCCGGCCATCGTCACTTTTGTATTCATTACAGCTCCACCTCCGTGCTTAAAAATACCGGTCCATCTTTGCAGACACGCTTATTGTGTACCTGAGAATGTTCATCCTTCTCTTTGGACTGACAAACACAGGCAAGACAAGCACCGATTCCACAGGCCATACGCTCTTCCATGGAAAGATAGCACTCGATTCCCTTTTCCTCTGCATAGGCTTTGATGGCACGAAGCATAGGCTTTGGCCCGCAGGCATAGATCACATCGGCTTCGATTTCCTGCTCACGAACAGCATCCAATACATTTCCTTTTGTTCCCGCACTGCCATCTTCTGTTGCCACATAAAAAGCTCCGGAAGCACCCAGCTCCTCTGTCAGAAACAGTTCATCCCTGTATCCTGCTATTGTCTGCACCTGCGTACAACCATTCGCTTTCAATGTCTTTCCCAGCTGTACCATAGGTGGCACACCGATTCCTCCACCCATAAGAAGGGGCTTTTCCCCTTTCAGTGGAAATCCATTTCCCATAGGTCCAATGATCTCCAGTTGGTCTCCTTTTGTCAGATGTGAAAATTCATCCGTTCCTTCTCCTACTACACGGTAGACCAGACGAAGCTTTCCGTTCTCTTTATCTGCTTCACAGATACTAATCGGGCGTGGAAGCATACGGCTCTTGTCCTTGCTGTACACAGATACGAACTGACCTGGAACCGCCTCCTTCGCAATGCTCTCTGTCTCCAGCCAGAGACTGAAGATTCCTGAAGCGATCTCTGTCTGTTCAGCTACAACTGCAAATTCTCTGCTCTTCATATCTGTCCTCTCTTCTGAAGTTTATTTCGCTGCAGTCAGCGCACCCTGAATATCTGCGATCATTGCCTCTACTGCTGCACGGGAAGCGTCTCCGAAGTTCTCTGCACCAAATTTTGCATAAGCCTCCTGCTTGTAAGCAGCAATGATTCCTCTGGAAGAGTTTACAATAGCTCCCAGTCCATCCTCATTGAAGAAATGAACCAGATCCTTGCCTTTTCCGCCCTGTGCACCGTAACCCGGCACCAGAATAAAGGATTTCGGCATAACTTTACGAAGGATCTCGCCCTGCTCCGGATAGGTTGCTCCTACTACAGCTCCAACATAGCTGTATCCACTCTCTCCCATATGCTCTTCTCCCCACTGGGCTACCTTCTCACCCACCAGCTCATAGAGCGGCTTTCCATCGATCTTCTGATCCTGGAACTCTCCACTGGACGGATTGGAGGTCTTCACAAGAATGAAAAGACCTTTGTTCTCCTGCTTGCATACGTCAATAAACGGCTTCACACCGTCAGATCCCAGATACGGATTGACGGTTGCAAAATCCTCGTCAAATCCTGCATAAGTCTTGCTTCCTACCTGTACTTTTCCCAGATGTCCCACTGCATAAGCTGCTGATGTAGATCCGATATCACCTCTTTTAATATCTCCGATCACCACAAGATCCTTGGATTTACAGTAGTCTACTGTCTTCTTATATGCCTTCAGTCCCTCGATACCGAACTGCTCGTACATGGCGATCTGCGGCTTTACTGCCGGGATCAGATCATAGGTCTTGTCTACGATTTCTTTATTAAACTGCCAGATAGCCTCTGCCGCCCCTTCCAGAGTCTCGCCATACTCTGCGAATGCCTTTTTCTGGATGTGCTCCGGCACATAGGAAAGCATCGGATCAAGTCCTACAACAATCGGTGCTTTTGTCTTCTGAATCTTGTTGATCAGCTTATTAATCATGAGATATCTCCTTTTTCTGCTTGTTTTCTGGGCTTTGCCCATTTTCTGGGTATAAGTTTAGCATATGTGGACAGGTATTTCAACGTAATCACGTTCTAAAAACTTAAGTTTTGCTTAAGATGTCCGGCAAAAATTGACATGAAATATACAGTCAGCTATACTGAATCTATCAATTACCAATGGAGGGAAAGAGTATGAGTTATGCAAATGCTATTATTGGACTAGGAGTTGGAATTGCAGCAGTTATCCTTATTATTGCAATCGCCTGCTATGTGATTTTTTCTTACGCACACATGAAAGCATTGAAGGCATTGGGATATGATAAGGCATGGCTTGCATGGATTCCGTATGGCTGCACTTTTGCATGTGCAGATGCGACAGCAAAAGATGAAGACCCGGTAGAATTGTTCGGAAGCTTCACTGTCCCGGCACTTCTGTTCAAACTGTGGTGGATCCTGCTTCTGGTACTTGGATTCCTGCCGTTCCCGGGATGGCTTTCCAATGTCCTGAATATTGCATTGAATATTGTATTTATGGGATCGATTTACGCAAAGATGTTTGCAGAGCTGGATGGCAAGACGGAAAGCGAAGAGCAGGTGCTTGGATGTGTGTCCGGATTCCTGCCGATTGTTGCAGTATTCAAATTCTTATGCATGAAATAAATCATTACCAGATGAAAGGAGCTGTCGTAAGATGTGATTACGGCAGCTCCTTTTTTCTGTTTTATTTTTCCGAACACAAAAATTCCAGGCCGGACAACCTGGAATCTTTGCGTTGAAATGTATATAACTACTAAGGGGATAGAGAAAAGCAAAACGAAAAAAAAGACAGTACCGGGCTTCGGTGCTATCTCCATTGATAACTTTTCGTTTTAGGCTTCCAGGAGTTTTCCTCCTGTTGAGTCCTATTATACGTTTTAAGACTTGAAAGTCAACGTTTTTTCAAATTTCCATATTTCTTTTATCAACTCTGATTTTCGCCAAAAAAATTTTAGATTTCTGTGCAAAAAAGGAGCCCTCCTGCAACTGGAAGGGCCTTAAAAAGGGAGGATGCCGAGTGCTGCTCACTCGGCATATTATGAAAAAGTTTTATTTAAAGTATTTAACTAGCTGTCTTTCTTTTGATGATTTTATTATATGCAACAATCGTGAAGGAATCATGATAAGTTCGTTAACCTTTTTTGAAAGATAAATGAACAAATTATGAACAGCCTAAAACCTTCTCCAACTCCTCTACCACAATCCGCAATGCCTTGATCCGGGCATATTTTTTGTCTGTGGATTCCAGAATATGCCACGGAGCATAGACTGTGCTGGTCTTCTGGATCATCTCATTGACTGCGGTCTCGTACTGATCCCACTTGTCTCGGTTTCTCCAGTCTTCGTCCGTGATCTTCCACTGTTTTTCCGGTGTATTCTGGCGATCTGTAAAGCGGGCAAGCTGCGTTTCCTTATCAATCTGCACCCAGAATTTGATCAGCACAGCACCCCAATCCTGCAATTCCTTTTCGAATTCGTTGATCTCGTTGTACGCACGCATCCAGTCATTTTCACTGCAGAATCCCTCCAGCCGTTCCACCATCACCCGACCGTACCAGGTACGGTCAAAGATTGCAATATGCCCGGTCTTAGGAAGTCTTGTCCAGAATCTCCACAGATAATGTCTTGCTTTCTCATGAGGCTCCGGACTGGCAATTGGATGCACTTCATATCCACGCGGATCCAAAGCACCGGTGATCCTCTTGATATTTCCTCCCTTGCCTGCTGCATCCCAGCCTTCATAGGCGATGATCACGGGAACTTTCTTGCGATACAGACGGTTATGCAGTTCTCTCAGCCGTGCCTGCAGCCGATCCAGTTCTTCCTTATAAGTATTGTCATCCAGTTCCTTATCAAGCGGGATCTCTGAAAGCTTCGGCATCTGCGTCATGGGAAATACATTCTGAAGAAGCGGCACCGCCAGTGCCTGATTGCTCAGTGCAATGTCGATCCCCTGAGTCAGATATTCCAGTACCTGCAGTTCTGTCCATTTTCTGGACTCCGCATCGATCATATACCAGGGTGCTGATGACAGACTGGTGTCTTTCATAAATGATAAATAAGCTTCCTGACATTTTTTATAATGTTTATGCTGCCATACATCCCGTTTGCTGATCCGCCAGGAAGTATCTGCTTTTTTCTCCAAGACTTCCATCCGTTTTTCCTGCTCTTTTTCTGAAATATGCAGGAAGAATTTCATGACCAGATATCCGTTATCTGTAAGCTGACGTTCAAATCTGCGAACACTTTCGATCCGGTCTGCATATGTCTTTTCCGTCAGATCACCAGAGAGCTTCTCCTGCACAGTCTCATCCATCCAGCCTGAATCAAAAAATGCGAACTTTCCAGCTTCCGGAAGTCTCTTAAAATACCGGTAGAGAAATGGCTTTCTTTTTTCCTCTTCGGTCTTCTTTTCCAATGACTCCACATTAAAAAAGCGGGGATCTATGTTCTGGATCACACGGCCAATGCAGTTTCCTTTTCCTGCAGTTCCCCATCCTTCCATCAACACCAGAACCGGAAGCTTCTTCTCTTTGAGCAGCATCTGCTGACGAGCCAGCTTCTCCCGCGCCGTCTGCAGACGATCTTTCAGTTCTTCCGTTCCAGGACATTCTGTCGGTTCCCATATTTTCATTTTAATACCCCCTTACTCTTTTATTCTTTCACGTTGATCTATTTTCCATACCAGATCTTTTTTCGCTTTTTCCAAACAGTAAGAATCTCAACGGTTTCACATAATCAATGATATAGATCAATGCCCCTGTGATCACACTCATAGCCACAAATGCTGCTGCCGCATATAAAAGCCCTTCTACGCTCCAGAACGCATATGCGGTCTTGTCCGGATTCAACACTGTCGCAAATTGATAATGAATCACATAAATCTCCAGTGTATAAGTACCAAGCTTTGAAAGCTTTCTCTTAAACTCACAGGTTTTCCAGTCCAGTACCATACGGATCATCCAGAAACAGCCCAGAAACGAAGCAGCCGTCTGCACTCCCAGCATCCCAATTCCGGTCACAGTCACCAGATCAAGCATCACGACCATCACCAGAAATACAACAGCGCAAAGTCCTGCTATCCACCGCTGCATGGAAGCCGGTGCATATGTTTCCACAAATTCCCGGTGTCTTCCCACAAGATATGCTACCGTATAATAAGGCAGATAAATGATCAGAATAGAAGGACTTAAAAATGTGACTCCAGCAAGATAAGACACTAATATCACACAACAGCCTGTCAGCCAGACAGCCCAGAAGGCAATCTCTTTTTCCGTAACTGCCTCAAGAAGCTGTGCCGTATAACACAGTACGGTAAATAAAAATAATGCCATCAGAAACCATAATCCATAGTCCAGCTGAAACAGGACTGTACGTAATGCCTGGGGCACATATGTCATATGCTGCACCACCAGCCAGGAGAAGAACGGAAGCAGATAAGCCACTGCCCGTCTGCCGATCTTTTTTCTATATTGTTCCAGATTGGTAATCTTCTTTCCTGTTCCTGCCAGATACCCGCTGATCAGGAAAAACATTGGCATCTGAATGGATTTTATTACATCATAAAGGTACGGATCTGTCATATGATTGTGTACCTGCACATGGCCGAACATGACCAGCAGGATCGCAATTCCTTTCAGACAATCCAGGGATTCATTTCTCTCTTTCATACAATCTCCATTTACATATCATTCTGTTTTTAGTTTAGCACACCAATTGTCACGGGGCAAGGAATGTGTTACACTGTAACCGCTTGTTGAGACCATACTTTCAAGAAATGGAGATTACCTATGATAAACTTTTTACGGCGTACCCCGTTATATCCTGTGCTGGCCGGTATCTATCCCCGCCTCCACAATTTCTATATCTGGCTGGTGTGGCAGATCTGCTATCTGCTGCCCGTGGATCAGCACAAGATTGTATTCAGCAATTTCAACGGCGGTGGATTTGGCGACAATGCCCGCTACATTGCTGAGGAATGCATCCGCAGAAAGATTCCTTATAAGCTGTACTGGGTCTGCAGTAATCCTGCACTTCCTTTCCCAAAGGAGCTGAACCTTGTTCCTCCGAACACAGCAGCTTTTGTATACCATATGGCAACTGCCGGCTGCTGGGTAGATACCACCAGAAAGCTTTACTATTTTAAGAAGAAAAAGAATCAGACCTACATCCACACCTGGCACGCAGGTCCTGGTCTCAAAAAGATCGAACGTGATGCCGGAAGCGGACTTACAGATAAATATGTCCGCTATGCGCAGCGTGATTCCAAAGCCATCGACCTTCTGTTATCCAACTGCCGCTTCTGGACCCAGTGCTTCCGCAGCTGCTTCTGGTATGACGGTCCGATCATGGAGAAAGGTCTTCCAAAAAATGATCTGTATTTTCAGGATCAGGAGCCACTCCGCCGCATGATCCGGGAATATTATGGTCTTCCCATGGATGCAAAGATCGTGCTCTATGTGCCGACCTGGAGAGAAAACAGGAAATTACATGTGTATCATCTTGATTTTGAAAAGTGTCTGGAAGCCTTCACCACACGCTTCGGCGGTGACTGGTATATGCTGGTCCGCATGCATCCCAACGTAAATGCAGCGGATTTTGATATTCATTATACAGACCGTATCCTGAATGCATCTCCCTATCCCAACTCCCAGGAGCTTCTGGCTGCCGGTGATGTGGTCATCACCGACTACTCTTCCTGTGGCTTTGATTATATCCAGCTGAATCGTCCTTCTTTCCTGTATGCAGAGGATTACGACCAGATGAAGCGTGACAAAGGTTACTACCTGGAATTATCCGACCTGCCTACACCGGTTGCATTTAACAATGCTCAGATGCTCAAAAATATTCTGGACTATTCAGAGGAAGAATATGAACAGAAACGAGAAGTGTTCATGCAGAAAATGCAATATTATGATGATGGCCATGCCTCAGAGGCTGTTGTCGATTATATTCTGGAACATACGAAATAAGAAATGCTGTCAGTGGAGCTTTCATTTATCCGGCTGACAGCATTTTTATATATTGCCTGTTATTTACATATAATGGATCTGATCTTTGTATTTTTCAAATAAGGTTCTGTTGAACTCATCTCCGCCATCTACATTGGCACTGTGAAATACCGGCGGTTCAACACCCATCTCTAGCAGATATTCGACGGTTCGAATCTCCAGCATATTTACAATGGCACATCCTACCACGCTGGAAGTCGGTGCGATTTTCTGCTTCATTCCCTGAAGCAGCATACTAGAATCCTCATAATCACCACAATTATCAATCACCACATCGCACACCTCATACAACTTTTTCCTACTAGAATGACGGCTGGTAACCTGTGTACTGTACTCCATATTGGTAATTGCTGTGGTATAGATTCCCATCTCTGATGCCTTGATCGCCATCTCAATAGCTGCTGTATTTCGTCCAGAGACAGAATGCAGCAGAAGCATATCTCCTTTTTCCACATCACTATTATTAAGGATCACAGTTGGATACCCCTCCAGCCGCTCCATGGCCGACGTCTGTGTCACCGGTCTTGTATTCAGCATAAATTCCGACGGGAGAATCGCATTGACTACGGCCAGTCCTCCAGTCCGATAGAACATCTCCTGTGCCAGAATTCCTGCGTGGGAAGCTCCGAAAATATATACAGAATGACCCGCCGCGATGGTCTCTGCTATTTTTTTCGCACTTTTTTCAATGGAATCCCACTGTGTCGTCTTCACCTTTTCCAGAATCTCGCCTATGTGCGCAAGATAATCATAACATTTGCTACTCATACTATTCCTCCATTTTTCTATCTATGAGATACTGCAATACCTCCTGGGCTGTTGTCAGCTTATCCAGTTCTTTTCTCATCTGCGGATCGCTCATCAGATTCATGATCCCCAATACCTGCTGAAGCCTTGGATTACGTTCTTCACTGGCAAGACATATGACCCAAAGCACCGGGTCATTGGAAGCATGTCCAAAACAAACTGGCTCCCTTAGTTTTACCAATGACAATCCAAACCTGTTTACACCATTCTCCGGGCTTGCATGTACCAGTGCTACTCCAGGACAGAACACACAATAGGCGCCATATTTTTCTACCGCTTCTTTCATTCCCTGAATGTACTCCGCTGTGATGACTCCCTGCTTCTCAAGCAGTCCTCCCGCCGCATCTATGGCACTCTGCCAGTCCCTGCATGCAGCATCCGTGGAAATGTTCTGCAGTTCCAGAACAAATGCACCCTCTGACTCTGCGGTATGTTCGGCAATCCCGTTATTTTTATGTTTCCATTTCTGTTTTCTCAAATTCAAAAATATTTTCTGCAACGCAAGAATATCGTTGTCTTCCAACATGGGAGATACCTTGATCCACGCTATTCCCTGCAAATTCAACGTAACTGTTGAGACTACCAGATCAAAATCATACAAATCCATGGTCTCCTCCAGCTTATGCCTGGATGTGATTGCGACGATCCGGATATTGAAATTATTTTTCAACTGTTCCGCTAGAAAACAGGCAGTACCGATCCCCGTATGACACACAACGACCACTCCCGGCTTCTGATAACTCTGATAATACCGTTCTGCAATCGCAACCACATGGAACAGGATAAATGTCAGATCATCCTCAGAACAGGAATATCCAATTCCATGCTCCAGCATATAAATATTCCGCTTCACCGCCTCGTAATACACCGGGTATGCTTTCTGCATGGGTTCCCGATATTCATTTTGAAAATGAATTCCTTCCCGGTGCGCCTTCGCAATATCTTTCAAATGCTTTTCCAGCTGATCAGCAGCCTGCATATCTTCACATAACGGAAGGGACAGTTCTTTCCCAACCTGTGTGAGAAACCCGGTCACAGCCACATGCATCTGCATATCGCGAGCCCGGTCTGCGGCTCCATCCTTATAAAAACGGCATTCATACAATGCATGTGCAAGAAACAGTTCTTCCTGTTCTGTATATGGAAAATGAAAAATTGCATGCATCCTGGACCATAATCGTTCCGCCATCTCAAACACCGGATACATTCCTGTAAAGGGCTGCTCTTTATCCATCCGATCAACCAGATGCCCATGTTTCATCCTCGCTAGCGAAATTACTATGGTAAACTGAACCTCTTCAAAGCAGGAATCCGAGACATTCAGTTTCTGATTTCGTTCTTCTTCCAGGAGAAGCATCCTCACTTCTCTTCGATAAATCTCCAGACCATATTCATCCCGCAGATATTTCCAGTAAATATTTTCCTGTTCTTCGCCCATATAGGCACTTTCCAGAGTGCCCTGAACCAGTCTTACCAGGAGCGAACGACGTTCATTTTCATGAATGTCCAGACTATATCCTTTGTTCATAAGAGATCCGAAAGATATCCCCTGCCGCTCCAGATAACGGCGAACCTTCTCCATATCCTTGAGGATCGTTCCGCGACTTACCTTGAATTTTTCTGCAAGATCATTGAGTGTGCAGTAAGTGTCGCTCATCAAAAGTGTTATCAGTATCATCACAAACCGCTCCGTGGGAGCCAATCGATACAGGTAAAACTCATGATCAACAGATGCTCTGGATAGCATCCAAAGTTCCTCTGCTGTTCCAGTCACACAGATTCCTCTTTCTGACTGCTGCAGGAGCGCTTCTTTTCCATTCTGATTCATAAAATCCCGGATCGTTGTCATATAATTACGTATCGTTCTGGTACTGACATGCAGGTATTCCGCCAACGCTTCACAGGTAAAATACTGTCCGGGAGAATTCAGCAGAATCTTCAGCATCTCACTTGTCTGCTTGTTCATGTACATCACCTTCCTAAAGTGCGTAAATGTTCTATTTCATCATATGTGCAGTTTAAAGTTTTCTGACATTCCTGTAAATAGTATCTTGTTTCCAGAAAAATGGAAACAAGCTGAACTGTGCGAAACATGCTATGAATGCTAGAATAATTCTACAAGTAGTAGCGCCCACAGGCACAGAAAGGAGGTCAGTTATATGGTGAGTATGCTCGAAGAATCGCATGTACAGATCCATGTTCACGCAGACGACTGGGAAGATGCCATCCGAAAGGCCGGAAATGTTCTTGTTACTGCTGGAAGTATTGATACTTCCTACATTGAGCACATGATCCAGTCCGTAAAAACACTTGGACCTTACATTGTAATCATGCCTGGCTTTGCACTGGCTCACGCAGCCCCCTGCGAAGCTGTGAAAAAGAGTGACATTGCGCTGATCACGTTGGATCATCCTATTGACTTCGGTTCAGAAAATGGACCCGTATCTGTCATTCTCTGTCTTGCATGCACAGACAGTTCTTCCCATCTGGATCGACTTTCCCAGATTGCGGAACTGCTGATGCAGGAACATAAGATTGAGCAGATCGCTTCTGCACAGACTCCAGATGATGTGGTTCGTCTGTTTCAGACTGCATAATGCTCAGGAATCGCTTTCTGCCTGTTACACACGGCATTATGAAAAAGGAAAGGAGGAAAAGATATGGTTAGGATTCAGACAGTTTGTGGATTTGGATGCGGCTCTTCCCTGTTTCTAAAAATGAAAGTGGAAGAAGTCCTCAAAGAGCACAACTTGGAAGCAGAGATTTTCTGCGGAGATGTAGCTACCTGTGTATCTACTCCGTGTGACGCAATCTTTATTTCCGAAGAACTTGCAGAGCGTATCAAAGATCGTGCTACTGTTCCCGTAGTAGTGATCAAGAGCTTTGTAAACAAAAATGAAGTTACTGAAAAAACACTTGCTTACTTTGATTCATTAAAATAGTTTACAGGAGGGAGAACAATGGCTGTACTTAACTTTATAGTCAACGAAATTTTTGGTCAGGGAGCTATTTTCCTGGCAATGATCGCAATGATCGGACTTCTTTTACAGAAAAAGGACTTCAGTGCTGTCGTAAGAGGCACCCTGATGACCGCAATTGGTTTCTTCGTATTAAATGCAGGTACCGGACTGATCACCGGAAGCTCCATCGATGGACTGAGCACTGCATTTAACGCAATTCTGCCACAGGCACACAATCAGCCAGATATTGATATGTCTGTATATGGTACACAGATCGGTATCGTAATGATTATCGCATTTGCATTTAACCTGTTATTTGCACGTTTCACTAAATGGAAATCCATCTTCCTGACCGGACACATGCTGTACTGGTTCCCGTATGTATTCATCGCAGCAGGCGTTGATGCAGGATTGACCGGAGGAAAACTGATTATTCTTGCTGCCATCTTCACCGCTGCATACATGGTGATCTGCCCGAACCTGATGCGTCCGCTTGTCAAAGAAGTAACCGGCAGCGACAGCTTCACCATTGGTCATCCAACCACGATTCTGTCCCTGATTTCCGGATATCTTGGCAAAATCGTCGGTGATAAATCCCATTCTACTGAGGATCTTCATTTCCCGAAGAGCCTTGGATTCCTGCGTGAAGTATCCATCACCGGTTCTATCGTGATCTGCATTACTTATATTGTCATGACATTTGTTTTGATGGCAAACGGACTGGTTCCTGGAGAAGTATGGGGCTATGCTGGTGGAAATACTGGTATCTTCACTTATATCTTCACTAAATCCATCTACTTCGGTGTAGGTATGACTGTAATGCTCCTTGGTGTTCGTATGTTGATTGGCGAGATCGTTCCGGCATTCAAAGGTATTGCTGAGAAAGTTGTTCCGGGAGCTATTCCGGCTCTGGACTGCCCGGTTATCTTCGACTGTGCACCAAACGCTCTGATTATCGGCTTCATTGTAGCTATGATCACTTCAACCATTACCATTGTCCTCACTGCAGGTATGTTCCCGACTATCGTTATCCCGCTGACAGTTACCTGTTTCTTCGAGAACGGCTGTGCTTCCATTATCGGAAATGCTACCGGCGGTATCCGCGGATGCATCATCGGTGCTATCCTCTCCGGTATCATCATGGTACTTCTCGTTGGTTTTGGTTCTTACTTCTTTGGCAATACCATCGGAAACTGGATGCTGGTATACGGCGGACAAGATTTCTCCCTGTGGGGTATTGTGGAAGGATTCATTGCAAGACTTCTGTAGGATAACGACTTGAACGAATCTTTCCGATATAGCAGACCCCGGTGATCCATACAGACCACCGGGGGTTCTTGTTATCTTCTTCTATTTTCTCTTTTTCTTCAGGAAATCCCAGCCGCAGCCAACAACTGTCAATACGATCATGCTTCCAAACACCATCAGTGCTTTTTGCAGCACTTCAGGCAGTCCCAGCACCATCGCTCCTGCCTGGATAAACATGTAGACAAACATATGAAGGCACAGGATCGGAAGCGTCTGCTGTCCCACCAGGCTGATCAGATGGGATACCTTGGGGAGTTTCACTTCCACCAGTGCACCCAGCATGAGGATCACGATGGATCCTGAAATTCCAACCAACAGATATGCCAGCATGCTGACACCATAGTTACCGCAGGATAAGTTCACACTGCCGCATACAAAGCCCAGCAGCAGAAATACATTAAAAGAACCGATGCACAGCCGCTTATCCTGATCCAGCTTCTGTGCTCCGTCTCTCTGTCGGAATGCTTCTCCTGCTGCAAAGAAGCAGGAAAAATAAGGAACTGCTTCCAGACTCCAGGGCAATAAGAGAGGTGTGACATAATGCCAGATCACTGATGCCATGAGTCCTGCCATCAGCAACTGATACTTTCGTCTGCTCTTATTGATCAGTCCATACCAGGTATAGACCAGGAAAAGAGCTGTCAGAAACCACAACGGAGAATTCAGAAGATTCAAGAGCACTGGATTCTCTCCTGTATAGCTGCTCTGCCACATCTGATTCCGTGAATAGAGGATTCCCAGAAGAGACTGTATCTTCAGATCTCCTGGATTGCCGCTCAGCACGGAATCCTTCAGATAAAAAAACAGCCATAGAAAAGCACTGGTTCCAAAGTACGGGATCAGAAGACGCTTTGCTTTTTTCCAGAGAAAAGCGCCATAACTCTCCCCTTCTTTTCTACGAAAAGTGTAGCCCGCCGCGAAGAAAAAGATGGGCATATAGAACATACCGCCATAATAGGTGAGGGCTCCCAGCGAGCAGCCTGCATGGACAGCCAGCACCACCAGGATTCCCATGGCTTTTCCAAAATCCAGCCATTCCAATCGTTTCTTTTGTTCTGCATTTCTACTCATCACTGAAAGCAACTCCTCTTTCTTTTTCACCCATCCTACGTAGCAGGATCTGCAACAGAACTTACTGCTTATCTAATAATGCTGTCAGCTTCCCACTCAAGGGCTCCACATACCGAACAGACAGTTCTGACAATCCCACGGTAATGACACTGATCAGTACCAGATTGATCAGACAAGTCAGATTATATCCAAGCAAAGGCTCCACAGTCAGCAAAAACCAGGATCCAAATGTGGCAATCACCAGAAAATGAATCAAATACAGGGAATAGGAAATCCGTCCCATATACAAAAAAATCTTTTTTGATAAGAACCCCTGCACCGACTTCAAGTTTAACACTGCAAATACGAAGCAGAGCACGCCAAAGATATGATAATAATTCACGAATACGAAAGGAAGGATTCCCCACAGAGTTCCTTCGTAGCCAAAACCTGCAGACGGATAACACATAAAATAAAGTCCCACTGCAAGCATGAGCCAGTTTAAGATCCGGTTACCACACAGCCACTGCTTCCAGTTCCAGTCCGTGCACATAAAGTCACACAGCACATAACCAAGAAAAATACCAAGAAAATCTGTCCGCAACAATACAACCGCCACAATCGCATACACGATCCAACGGAAACGTCTGCCACCGGTCAGCGCCGCCAGCGCATAGTCAATGTACGCTCCTAAAAACAGAATCTGCAGAGTCCACAGCACGCCATTATAATCATTCGTTCCAAACAGGAAACATCCGTACAAGGATTCTTTGAGCATGCTCAAAAATGATGGTGAAAAACTGTTAAATCCGGCAAACCATTCTTCTGAACCTGCCAGTACCGCTGCAGCCGTATTCTGATAGAGTCCAAACTTCATTGCCAGATAGATCAGAATATTGATCACCAGAACCGTCGGCATCAGACGAAGATATCTCTTTTTCGCACTTGCAGCCAGTCTCTTTTTATCTCCTGTTATCAGGAAACTTCTGCACAGCAGAAAACCGCTCAGGATCAGGAACAGTCGAACCGCTGTATTTCCATTAAAAAATACATTCAGAGGGGATTTTCCGATGACAATATCTATCTTTCCCGGCAGATGACAGCCCGCCGGGTCATAATGATACATTCCATAATAAAACGCATAGACGAAATGGGTCAGGAATACGGCCACACAGCCGATTCCTTTGAGCCCGTCTAAATATTCCAGTTTTTCCGTACGCACAGATCCACCACCTTCGCTTCCTTCAGAAGCTTCACACACAGATACATAAGTACCAGAAGCTGCAATACTGCAAATACCCACATAGGCATCATAGACTCGCCATTCACGCACTCCTGATAACCGGCAAACGTTACGATCTGCAGTGCAGCCGCAAGAAGAAATTCCTTCGGCTCCACCAGCACCAGAATCACTGCCAGCACACAGAACAGATAACCATAAGTCTGATCCATATAAGGCAGAAAATACCCGGCCGCCAACCCGAAGAACAGAAGCAGACGAAGAACGGGCAACATCTGAATCTCTGCCCCATTTTTTCTGGCAGATACATCTCCTGAAGTCTCATCCACTGTCTGGGTCAGTTTCCACTCTCCCTGGCAGAACACCCACACGCCAAGGAACAGAAGTCCCACTGCCACAAAACAGCCAACTGTTGCCACCGGATCAAAGAGCTGTCCCTGCATGGCTTCCCGACCGACGATTTCATAGATGTTGGGCCAGTGGAATGTCGTCAATGTATAACCGGCTCCAAACCAGGCATGAAAGCTATAGACAAATCTGGCTGTTCCGGTCACAAGCAGTACTGCCAGCTGTTCAAAACGAAGTCCTTTGTATTTCCACAAAACCATTGCCACAAGAGCAAGGCCTATATATTTGACATTCCATAACAGTAAAGCTCCAGCCAGGATCGTGAACAGCCACGTGGTTCCATTTTCCAGATAAAACAATGCACAGATACATATAAGTGCGCCGATACTGGCATTGCTTCCCATGATCGTCCCATCCATAACGATGGTCGGAAGGATCATCAGGATTCCATAGGCATAGAGTCCTCTTCTGACACGTCCGGTCATACGCTTCACCAGCACGCCTGCGCAGACTGCCAGATACCATTCTTCCATGAGTATCCGCATATCAGGCATCCCACTGTCCGGGAATGCGGTTCGAAGAGCGAATCCCACACCTGTGATACACACAGCAAGAAGCGCTTCCATAAAATCAAATTTTACTTTCCCAACACAGAACTTCCGAAAGAGAAGTGTACGCAGGAAATCATCAAAACCTGTCATAATCCTGCCCTCCCTTCTGTCCGTTCACTCTCAATTCTGTCAGATTCCAAAGTTCCACCCTCCAGCACATTTGCCGGATCATGCAGATACCGGTAAACATCCAGACTGATCAGCACCAGCAGTGCCAGCTGGATAAATGCAAGTGCCCCATAAGACACCAGCGGTGCCTGCTTGGTCAGATACTGCCCATATCCCACCACAGTCAGGAAGGAGGCTGTCACAAACAGCGGGAATCTTCTGACACGGATCAAGGTATAGATCAGCAGAAATGCATCGGTCAGATACAGATACCGCTCATGCATATGCGGGATAAAATAGGTGGTCAGCATTCCGAAGAACACTACCAGCAGGATCACAAACTCCTTCGTTATCCGAACCTTTTGATAGGCCATATAGCACATGACCAGCATAAGTATTCCCAGGATCAGAAGCATGCCTGCCTTCACATACTCATCCAGGAAGAAATTATTTCCAATGATCTGGTAAATATTCGGGAATTTGATGGATAAAGACCAACGGTCTTTGCCTCCCTGGAACGCATAGATTCCCAACAGTTCCATAAAGGGTCTTCCTGCCAGCCATGCCGGAAAGATTCCAACCAGATACATGATCGGGATCGTCACAAAATGCTTCAGATCCACTTTCCGCCGTACCCAGAGGATCACCAGGAACGGGAAGATAAACAGGGTCTGAAGTTTCACCGCAAAAGCAGCTCCATAGAACCACATACCTGCCCATTTCTTATTTTTCATCAGACAGTTTACACATTCCAGGATCAACAATGTATAGATAATATCACACTGAGACCAGACTGCCGCATTGAGGATCACCGTCGGAAGAAACAAGAATACACCATATGCCAGCATCCCCCGCTTCTTGCTTCCGGTACAGTCTGTCACCATATTTCCTATCAGACCTGCTCCCACAAAATCAAGCATACAGCAAAAAGCTTTAAATGCTGTCATAGAATTGATGGGGAGAAGTATGATCAGATACAGAAGATACATGACTGGAGGTGCATAATCATAGAAGTTCCCTGCCAGGGCTTTGAAGCCGCCAGCTCTTAACTCCTCAAGCCACAGGCTCCAATAGTCGGTCCAGTCCTGGGCCACAAAAGAACGGACGGCTGTGCGCACCCACACAGCCAGTACCGTAATTGCCGCCAGAAGCAATACGTCTGACACGTTCAGCTCCTGGCCGCCTAATTTCATTTTTTTATTTAGAAGGTTTCTCACAGACTGATCCATGTAAAATCTCCCTTATCTCAAAACTTTTTCAATGATATATCTCGGACGCTCTTTGGTCTCCAGATAAATCTTGCCAATATACTCTCCGATCACACCGATGGCCAGGAGCTGCAACCCTCCAATAGCCCAGATGGATACGATCAGGGATGTCCAGCCAATGCTTGTATTTCCAAGGAAATGCTGTACCAGGGAATAGATCAGCATCAGAATACTGCACATGAAGATCATAAAGCCCAGGAACACGATGAAACGGATCGGTTTGATGGACAGAGACGTAATACCATCCACTGCCAGTGCCAGCATCTTCTTCAGCGGATATTTGGACTCTCCTGCCAGACGCTCATGTCTCTCATAAGTAACCACATCGGTCTTAAAGCCGATCATTGGCACGATACCACGCAGGAACAGATTCACTTCCTTGTAGTTTGCCAGTTCATTCAGGGCACGCTTGCTCATGAGACGATAATCTGCATGATTGAATACCACTTCGCCGCCCATCAGATTGATGATCTTATAAAATCCTTCTGCGGTAAACCGTTTGAAGAAAGTATCGGTAGTTCTGGCACTGCGGACACCGTAGACAATGTCACAGCCCTCATAGTATTTCTCTACGAACTGATCGATCACATCAATATCATCCTGCAGGTCCGCATCCAGGGATATCACCATGTCTGCGTATTCCTTTGCAGTCATAAGTCCACCCAGCAATGCATTCTGATGTCCTCTGTTACGGGACAGCTTCACACCCTGATAGAGCGGATCCTGATCATGCAGCTCCTCGATCATCTCCCAGGTACGGTCTTTGGAACCATCATTGACAAACATGATCTTGCTGTCACGGGAGATCATATTCCGGTCCATCAGACTTTCCATTTTTTCCTTGAGACGTCTTGATGTCTCCGGAAGCACCTCCTGCTCGTTGTAGCAGGGAATGACAAGATACAAGATCTGATTCTTTTCTCTCTCCATAATCCTCTTCCTTACATTCCTTTGATGTACTCTTCAATTGCATCATGCCAGTCAGCAAATCTGTGTTCACCGGTCAGGCGGAACATCATGTTATCCAGAATGGAATATGCCGGACGGTTCGCAGATGCCGGATTATTTTTCACATACTCTTCCGTCGTAATATGATTTACTTTGGTTTTCTTTCCAGCCAGACGGAAGATCTCATCAGTAAAATCTGCCCAGTTGGTATCACCCTCACAGGTACCATGGAAGATACCATAGTTCTCGGTTGGAAGCAGCCATGCCATAGCTCTTGCCAGTTCTGCTGCACTGGTCGGAGTTCCCAACTGATCCTTTACAACGCTTACCTCGTCATGTGTCTCAGACAGCTTCAGCATCGTCTTTACAAAATTGTTGCCATCGCCGTAGAGCCATGCAGTACGGATGATGAAGAACTCTTTTGCAAACTGCTGAACAAATTTCTCACCGGCAAGCTTGGTCACACCATAAGCACTCTTCGGATCCGGAGTATCGAACTCGGTGTACGGTCTGGTTCCATTTCCATTAAATACATAATCTGTGGAAATGTGCATCATCTTGGCACCGGTCTCAGTTGCCGCAATACTTAAGTTGCGCGGTCCCAGTGCGTTGATCTTCCATACGATATCTCCTGCGGTCTCACAGCCATTTACATTGGTAAATGCGGCACAGTTCAGGATTGCATACGGTTTTACCTCCCGCGCCATCTCCATTACTTTATCAATATCGGTAATATCCAGTTCAGCCACATCGGTATTTACCAGCTCATAGTCTTCATTACCTGCCAGCTGCTTGTTGATTGCTCTTCCCAGCTGTCCGTTACATCCTGTGATGATCAGTTTCTTCTTCATGTTTTGCTTTCTCCTTTTTCAACTCTTGTTCCAGGTCCTGTAATCTCTTCTCATTGAGTGCCACCATCTGATCCAGGGTACGCACACTGTTGGACAGGCGGGACAATGCCACCGTCAGTGAAAAGATAATGAGCAGGGAAAAACAGAATCCCAGGAAAAATATCATATTTACCGGTGCGTAGATTCCAAGGAATCCAGACACCACATTTAACAAAGCCGGGGCGCAGTCAAATACAAACAATGCTGTCAGAACCAGCATCCAGACCAACGCATATTTCAGTTCCAGACTTCTGCGGCGGATCATATTGATCAGGATCGCCAATATAAATAAAATAGCCAGACCGACCACGATCTGCAGTTTTACTGTCATCATGGCAATTACCTCCTAAGTCTTTCCATCAGAATTGCCAGCGTCACCTTGATCATATAATAAGCTGACTTAAATCCCGCGATAGAAGAGCTGCCCTCTTCCCTTTCTCTCATAACTACCGGAAGCTCCGTGACTTTCTTGCCCATTCTGAGGATCGCCATCACACTCTCCGGCTCCGGATAATCCTTCGGATAATTCTGTGCGTAGATCTCCATAACCTGACGGTTCACCATACGCATACCGGAAGTGGGATCTGTCACCAGCTTTCCTGTCATCAGTTTGATCAGAACTGAGAAATAGCGGATTCCCACACGGCGCAGTCCCGATGACTGAAATCCTTCCTTTTCGATAAAACGGGAACCAATGACCATATCACTGCCTGTCCGTTCCAGTTCCTCTGCCATCTGTTCCAGATAAGACGCATCGTGCTGTCCGTCTCCATCGAACTGAACCGCCAGATCATAGCCGTTCTGGCATCCATACAGATAGCCTGTCTGCACAGCACCACCGATTCCCAGGTTAACAGACAGATTTACATGTTTGATTCCATTTTTCCGACATACTTCCAATGTATCATCGGTGGAACAATCGTTGATTACTATATAATCAAATCCCGGCGCATTCTGCCGGATATCGTCAACTGCCCGCTCAATACTTGCACTTTCATTAAAAGCGGGAATAATGACCAGTTTTTTCATAAAAACAGTTCTCCTGATATCATGCTTCTTTTAAGCATACCACATTTTGACTTGTTTGTCACTCTCCGCGGGCGGTCACAAACTGAGACAACACCCGGAATACTCTGCAAAGATCCGTAAACCATGCAAAATGCACACCATTTTCCTTCAATGCCCGGTGTCCTTCCAACATGGATTCCACATAGGCTCCCAGACTGTTGGTGCTGGTTCCGCCATGGGACATGTACACCAGCACTTCCGGAATGTAAGATAATTTTACTTTATCTTTGTATAAAATTCGTACCATAAATTCATAATCCCCGGAAATCCGATAATCAGTCCGGTAATATCCGTACGAATCATAGACTTCTTTTCTAAGATACAGAGTCGGATGTCCCGGCATCCAGCCGCTCCTGATATGTCCCTGACCCTGGTGCCACTTCCGCACCACCCGGTCACCGTCCATATAGCACAGGTCACCGTGAACACCGTCTGTTCCTTCCCGCTCCATGATCTCCACCATGCGCGCCAGCACAGTCTCATCTGCAAAATGATCAAAGCAGGTGCCGATAATATCACCGGTACACAGCTTAAGTCCCTTATTGATTGCATCATAGATGCCATCGTCCGGTTCTGAGATCCAGCGGAAAGCTCCCGGCTGTTCCTCTGATAATCGGGTCAGCATCTCCACGGTTCCGTCCGTGGAACCGCCGTCCACGATAATATGCTCAATATTTTTATACGTCTGTTTCCGCACTTCTTCCATAATGCGGCAAAGATTGTCCATGTCGTTGTATGTGGTCGTCACCACCGACACTTTTGGCATTGTACTCATCTATTCCCCCTGACCGGTCAATCTGTGATACAGTTTCACATAGTCCATAAACCGATCCTGTTTCTTATAATATGCTGCTCTTTGTAAGCAGTCTTCTGTAGTCCCTGGACAGGCTGCCTCTTCTCTGATCGCCTGCTCCAGTGCCGCTTCATCGCCCTTTGGCACAATCCGACCGCACTTCTCATCAAGACTCTCCGGACTTCCGCCAGTCTCATAGGTGATCACCGGTGTTCCGCAGGACAACGCCTCCAGATTGGTGGTCGGAAAATTATCCTCCAGAGTAGCATTCACAAATACATCCGCCATGGAATAATAGTCTGCAAGATCCTGTGCACTCTCCGTACGCTCCAGCCCCATCACATTGGATGGCAGATTCTTCAATTGCTTTTTACTGAGTCCAATCAGGATGATCTGCATGAATGCCGGCAGCTTTTCTGCCAGTTTTAAAAATGCAGGCAGTCCTTTTCTGCGCTCCCACACATTGGCAACACCCAGGATCACATACTTTCCTTCCAGTCCAAGCTTCTGCCTCAGGGCAGTTCCGTCCGTCGGATGAAATACACTCTGATCAATACCGTTCGGAATCACTACCACCGGATAGTCCTTGAGGAAGGACTGCTCCACCTGACCTTTCAGCCACTGGGAAGGTGTTACAATGGTCAGATTCTTCACGCCGGTAAATGCAGCCTTCTTTCGCACATAATTCTGCTCCGTATGATTGCAGAACAGCGCATATGGGTAGGTCTTCCGATATTCCCGACAATGTTTACAGCCTGTCTTCCACTGGTCGCAGCCTGTATAATCATAAAATGCACAGTGTCCCGTATAGGGCCAGCAATCGTGCAAGGTCCACACCACTGGCTTACCTGCCTGCTTCAGATAAGAAAACAATTCTTCCACCTGCAGGATAAATCCATGTATATTGTGAAGATGGATCACATCTGGATCCCATTCTCTGATCTTCTCAATGAGCTTTCTGGTCTGCCCTGTGGATGCAAAGCCATGCTCTCCGCGGAAAAAGGTAGACAATACATGAAATCCCATATCAAGATCCGATCCAAACCGGAATGCCTCCACGCCTTCTGGTGCCTGTCGTCTTCCATAGGCGATCAGCCCTTCATCACCGCAGCTTTTCAGTGTATGGTAAATATCCACCGTGATACGTCCCACGCTTCCGCTTCCGCACACTGTGCTGATCTGCAATACCTTCATGTTCTCTCCTTTGCCGCATTGCCCGCTTTTCAAATCTATGCTATACTTTTTCATAAGTATAGTATAAGCGAGGTAATTCAATGATAATCATACAACCTTCCGGCGGTTTATGCAATAGAATGCGAGTGATTAATTCCGGCTGGAAACTGGCACGTGAACGCCATGACCAGCTCAAAGTCCTCTGGAATTGTAACGCAGAGCTTAACTGTCCGTTTGAATCTCTGTTTCAGCCTGTGAAAGAGTTTAAGATCACCAGCATCCACTCCGTGGCAGATCCGCGGAAACTGTTTCACCAGAAGACGGCCCGCCACTATCTGACCAACGATGAGATCCTGGCACACCGCAATGCAGATGGTATCCTGGATCCAGCCTATGTGGCTACACTCACAGGCAAGACCTATATCTTCACCTGGGAGTGGTTCTATCCATCCGAAGACTATCATCTGTTTGTCCCAACAGACCGGCTGCAGGCGCGGATCGATGCCATGACTGCAAAGTTTGGATCTTCCTGTGTGGGTGTCCACATCCGCCGTACGGACAATCAACCAGCCATTGGAAAAAGCTCTACGGATGCCTTTATCACTTCTATGAAGAAAGAACTGGAAGCGGACCCTGACACCATGTTCTATCTTGCCACTGATGACAAGCAGGAAGAAGCTGTTCTGCGAGAAGTATTTCCGGATCGTATCCTCTCTAACGAAGACCGGTGTCTGCGTCGAGACAGTGTAGACGGCATGCATGATGCTTTACTGGATCTTTACTGTCTGGCTTCCACCAGAAAGATCATCGGAAGTTATTTCAGTTCATTCACGGATATTGCTGCAGATATGCATAAGATTCCAAAAGTGATTGCAGGAGAATAATCCTAAGCGGTACGCCGCCGGGCGCACGCATAACATAAAAAAGACATTGACCAGACGGCCAATGTCTTTTTTGTCATATGTAAGATAATCCTTACTGAGCAGTAGTCTCCTCAGCCTCGGTATCCTCGGTAGCAGTCTCGTCTGCAGCAGCCTCGGTATCCTCCTCAGCAGTTGCATCCTCTTCAGTTGCTTCCTCTGCAGTTGCGTCTGCCTCAGTAGCCTCCTCAGCAGTTGCTTCTTCCTCGGTAGCATCCTCTTCTGTTGCTTCCTCAGTTGCCTCAGCGTCAGTAGCCTCCTCGGTTACTTCCTCAGTTGCCTCGGTAGTAGTCTCAGCTGCAGCATCTTTAGAACCGCAACCAGTCATAGCGAATGCAGTCAGCATTCCAACACAACATAATACAAGCCATTTGTTTTTCATAATAATCTTCCTCCTCGTTGGCTTCTTTTTTTGGTACGAGAAAGAGAATACAACGAATTTGTGTCCATTCTGTGAACAAATTATTAAGAAAATATTATAAAAAACCTAAGAATTAAAACTCAAAGACTGCAGTTCCGTATGCTGACAGCGGATATTCTACGTAATATTTCTGATTATCACAGCTTCCTTTCTTTGCATCGTACACTTTTGCACGCTTGCGTCCGCTGCCGCCATATTCCTCTGCATCAGAGTCCAGAACCAGCTCATATTTCTTCTTTTTCGGCACACCCACCCGGTAATCCGGTCTCTCCATAGGTGTAAAGTTCATGACAAACAACAGGTTCTTTCGCTTGGTCTTACTGTAACGGACAAAGCTGAAGATGCTTCGATAACTGTCATCCGCATTGATCCACTGGAAACCATCCCAACTGTCATCCAGCTCATAGAGACAGCGATATTTTTTATATAACTGAAGCAGTGCCCGTACATAATTCTGCATATGCAGATGCCTGTCCTCTTTTAACAGGAACCAGTCCAACTCTCTCGCCTCACTCCACTCCTGGAGTTGCGCAAACTCATTTCCCATGAACAAAAGCTTCTTGCCCGGATGACCGAACATAAAAGTATAGCCTGCCTTCAGATTTGCAAATTTATCATCCAGATAACCCGGCATCTTATTCAGCATGGAGCATTTCAGATGCACTACCTCATCATGGGACAACACCAGAATATAATTCTCACTGTAAGCGTAGCTCATGGCGAAAGTCATCTTGTTATGGTTATCTTTTCGGAAATATGGATCCAACTTCATATACTCCAGGAAATCATTCATCCAGCCCATATTCCACTTAAAAGTAAAGCCTAGCCCGCCATCATCCACATCTTTGGTCACACCCGGCCATGCGGTAGACTCCTCCGCAATGATCATGGAGCCGTCTCCCCGGCCATGAATAATGGAATTCAGGTGCTTGAAGAACCAGACAGCATCCAGATTTTCATTTCCGCCATACTTGTTCGGAAGCCACTGTCCGTCCTGCTTTCCATAGTCAAGATACAACATGGAAGCAACCGCATCTACACGCAGCCCATCAACATGATACTCTCCCAGCCAGAACAGGGCGTTGGCAATGAGAAAATTTCTCACCTCTGATTTTTCATAGTTAAAGATTTTGGTTCCCCAGTCCGGATGCTCGCCTCTTCTGCTGTCCGGATGCTCATACAGTGCTTCCCCGTCAAAGTTGGCAAGTCCATGGGCATCCCGTGGAAAATGAGCCGGTACCCAGTCCAGGATCACGCCAATATTATGCTTATGAAAATAGTCGATCATGTACTGAAAATCTTCCGGCGTTCCATAACGGGAAGTCGGTGCAAAATAGCCTGTCACCTGATAACCCCAGGATCCGTCAAATGGATGCTCTGCGATTCCCATCAATTCGATGTGGGTGTATCCCATTTTCTTAATATATTCTGTCAGCTCTGCTGCCAGTTCCCGATAATTATAGAATCCATCCTCGTCCTCCTCATGAGAATGGCGCTTCCAGGAACCTGGATGAACCTCATAAATAGACATGGGAGATTCTGCTGCATTCCAGCCCGCACGCTTTGTCATCCAGCGGTCATCATGCCAGGTAAATCCACTGATATCCGCCACACGTGAAGCCGTTCCCGGACGCTTTTCCGCATAAAAAGCAAATGGATCTGCCTTGTAAAGATAATCCCCTTTTTCCGTCTCGATCAGATATTTATACATACAGCCTTCTTCCATACCAGGTACAAATACCTCATAGATTCCCAGCGGTTCCAGTCGGTTCATCCGATATCCGTCACTGCCCCAGCAGTTAAATTCGCCAACCACCCGCACGCCTTTTGCATGAGGTGCCCAGACTGCAAAATACACACCCTTTTCACCTTCATACTCAGTCAGATGTGCACCCAGCTTTTTATAGATCTCATAATGGGTTCCCTGTCCAAACAGATACTGATCCATCTCTGTGATCATACACCAGGGTCTTTCTTCTTTTTTTTCCATATGCCTTCCCCTTTTACCGGAAACCGCAAATTAGTCCGGTTTTCTGTAATGATAGTGCTATTTTATCACATTCTGCTGTATATTCCCATAGCATTTCAAAAATTTCTAGTTATTTTCACCAAGTTCATTTTGTTCACACCTGAATTTTTCTCTTTTTCAAAAAAAACGACAGCTATCTGCATCGATAGCTGTCGATTCCTTATTACCTCTCAATCAGGAAAGCTTTAAGATTCCCTGCTCAATTTTCTCCATTCGTCCAAGATCCATCTCAATATCCGTACTTCTGCGGGCACCTTTTACAAGGATCTTATTATCTTTCATGCTGCCGGAGCATAGCAGATATCCATTCTGGAACTCTGCCAGCGCTGTATTTTCATATTCTTCATCAGTCAGCGGGACCAGCTGCACGGAAAGATCAAATGCTGCAGCAGCCTCTTTTGCTTTGTGCTCACAGCCTTTTTTATATGCCAGAAACAGTTCTTCTCCGTCTGACAGACAGTCAAGCACCATCACCGGCTGATTCTGTACCTGTGCAGCAAATTCAAAGAATCCAGCATTGTTCATGATGCCATGATCCAGAAATGCATAGCATCCTTTCCCGCACTGTTCTGCACAATCATAGAGAATCGCTACCGATCCACTGTTCCGATTCATGTTCATACGGTTATCCGGCTTTTTCATCCAACGTAAGATCAGATACACTGCGATCAGATCAAGCAGTACAACACCGATCTTCATCCCCAGCCCATAAGTCATAAAGTCCTTACTGACAAACACAGCTCCTGCCGCCACCAGCAGGCTTAAGATAGAATAAATTGCCACATTGAGCATCTCCTGATGGAAATTATGCTTTCCATCCAGCGGCATATACGTATATGCCGGATTCAACATCTTAGTCCCTGTATCATAAGCTGCTGCAAAGATCCATCCTCCTCCGATCTTGCCGGATACCAGATGGCGTCCTTCACCACTTTCCTGGTTCTTCTGGAAGATCTGTAAGGTTCTCCCTGCTTCCTGAAGCTTTCCAGCCAGACGGTTCACAAACAGATACTTATCTCTCTTGCTTCTTCTTGTAGAAAAATGAACTCCTACTTCCTCTACTTTTTCTTTTATCATCGATATCCTCCGGTATTAGTTGCCAAAGCTGGCATAATCCTTTGCCTGATACGGTATTGTCTGAAAATACAGCCTGATTCCATGCTTCTGGATCTCACGCACCGCATCGATCTGTTCTTTATTAAAATAGGAAGAAAGCTTCTTTTTTCCTACGATTTCTACGGTTGGATAGGGCAGCTGGATCTCTTCTACCCAAAATCCCAGTTCCACACATTTTCTGGCAGTCTCCAGATCCTTGAAGATCACCAGCACTCTGTAGGCCTTGGGGCCTTCATTCAATTCAAGGAACTCCATCAGTTCCTCTTCCTTCAGGATCTTTACTTTCATCGTCCTGGGAAGACACAGCTGCAGTACGCTTGCTGTAAACGGATCATTTTTGTATTCTGATCCTACCACTGCCACATAATCAACCTTGATAAATGGATCCCAGTTCAATGTTACGGTCGCATGAAGCAGCCTTTTATCTATTCGTGCTAAAGAAACTTTTTTACTCATATATCTTCACCTACCTGTTGTCTCTTCTGATATTCTTTCATCATGGAAGCTATGAGTATAAACAAAAATCCACCTTTGAAATCTCCTCTGATGTCGATTTGAAATGTTTCCTCATATTTTTTTAACTTATAGATTAGGGTGTTTTTGTGGAGGAACAGACTTTCTGCCGCCTGAGAAATATTGAAATTATTCTCATACAGAGCATCTGCGATCCGTACCAGTTCTTTGATATCCAGTCCTTTGCTGTTACTTCCGTAATAATATCCAAAGATCCCTTTAATATCCTGGATCCCGATCTTTGACTGAAAATATGGATACAGGTAATCAAAGAAGAAGACAGCTTCTCCCTTTTTTCTTTTTACATTATCCCTGAGCCACAGGCAGTGGTTATAACTTTCTTTATAATTTTTCAACTTACGCTGAATGGAGCCTATCCAGCAGGCATCTCCGGACAGCTCCATTCCCTGAAGTGTCTTCAAAAATTTTTTTACCTGCTCTCTGATTTCCTCCTGTCCCACTTCATCCGGGACTGCATAGAAGATCAGAAGAATGTAATTATTCAAAAGTGAGCACAGAAGCGTATCCCCTTCGGGAAGCATCTTGATCCGGGATACTTTTCTGCTCTCAAATCCCTTCTCACTGTACAGGCAGATTGCCACCCGGCTTCGGGTTCTGTCAAATCCAATCTGATCTGCAAGCTGAAGAATCTGATCTGTGTCAAACAGATCATTATCCAACAACAGCTTCATAAGCTGGTCATCATCTGTGGATGTGGACTTCATCATATTCTGGGTGATCTCATAGGTAAGTCGGATAGATAGGGAATCATTGATCAGATTCCCCATCATTTCCAGATTCTCATCCTTACCATACAGCCAGAGCCAGCCATAATCCACATTTTTGACCCGGATACGGTAAAACAGATTATTACTGTCCGGTGCATCTACATTCTGCACGGAACCGATCAGGTTCTCATCACTGCAGGCCGTTACCTTTCCGTCCCCGTTCACCAGTCCGATCGTGTAATTTCTGTTTTCCTGTACTACTTTAATAAATTCCTGAAAAACACTGTCAATTATCATGTTTTGCCCTCTGTACGGGCGTCGGTCTTAAATCGATCCTTAATCCTTATACCTGTTTATTGGTATGCACACCGCTCTCTTTAAGCGTATCAATGCACTCCTCAGCCAGTTTATCGGTATCGATCTCACTGTCCTCCATACTCAGAGTCTTTACATAAAGATCTATGAGCATAGGCAGGTTTACACCACTTACGATATCGTAATTATACTTTTTGCTCAGTACAGTCAGTACGTTGCATGGAGTTCCTCCGAACAGGTCTACCAGTACTACATACGGTTTTTCTGTGGTGGAAAGCACTTCCTCTGCATTCTTCATGAAATCCTCAAAGGACATCTCCGGAAGCAGAGACAGTGTCCGAACGCCTTCCATCTTTCCAGTTATCAGTTCTGCTGATTTTACAAGTTCCTCGCCGAAATGACCATGTGTTCCAACGATAATATTTAATTTTGCCATATCTTTCCTCCAAAATCAATAGGTATTAGCCAAGAAGCTGTTTCATTACGATATCTGAAGACATCTCGCAGGTTCTTCTCTCAGACTCTTTACAACGTGCAGCGGTATGCGGAGTCAGAAGGAAATTGTCAAGTGCTACCAGTTTATCATCTGCCTTAGGCGGCTCAGAGCTGTATACATCGAAGCATGCAGAACGGATCTTGTGCTCAGACAGTGCAACATACAGTGCTTCTTCATTTACGATTCCGCCTCTTGCTGCATTGATCAGGCAGGCGTCATCTTTCATCATCTCAAACTCTTTGGTAGAGATCATATCTCTGGTAGAATCAAGCAGCGGCACATGAAGGGAAATATAATCGCTGGTGCGGATGATCTCCTCCTGGGAAGCTTTTGTTACATTATACTGTGCAGCAACTTCATCAGAGATTTCGAATACATCATAAGCAAGTACATGCATGCCAAGTCCGTTTGCGAACTCTGCCAGATGTTTTCCAATCTGTCCGAAGCCGATGATACCAAGAGTTTTTCCATTGAGCTCTCTTCCGGTCGGTTTGTTCCATCCGCCGTTCTTTACGTCACGAACAGTGGTGTACAGGTTTTTGGATTCCATGAACATCATGGCGATTACATGTTCAGCAACAGATTTGGAGTTTGAACCAACGGTTCTTCCTACGTAGATGCCTCTCTCTTTTGCATATTCCAGATCAATGTTATCTGTACCAACACCAAACTTGCATACAACTTTCAGATTCGGGCACTGCTCCATCATTGCCTTATCCATAACGTCAACACCGACGATGATGCCGTCTGCATCTTTTGCCAGCTCCAGGAACTGCTCCGGAGTATACTGTTTTCCAGTATCGTTATAATGAACGGTTACTCCTTTTGCTTCCATCTCTTTTACAATATCAGTTCCGTAATTTGCAAATCCTCTTGGTGTAATTAAAACCTTCATGTCTATTCTCCTCTTTTCTTTTTCAAAGAAAAAGGGGATCTTGCAGATACTGCAGGATCCCCTTCTCCATATCCGCTAACGATTAAATAATTCCAAAGAATGTTAATGCGATTGCAATCACCATTGTGTAGCAGATCAGTCTTAAATATTTAGGTCCGCGTTTTGTAATATACAGGTACATACCCATTACTACGCAGAACGGAAGCAGCTTCGGAAGAATGCCATCCAGTGTATCCTGAAGAGCTACCATCTGAGAGTTGCTCTCGTACTGGATGATCGTACTTACTTTAACATACGATGCTGACAGACAACCGATCATGAACAGTCCGACAATACTTGCAATGTCGATAACTTTCTTGATGGTGCCAGAGTGCAGGATCTCGATAACTGCGTTTCTACCCATCTTATAACCTTTCTGGAACAGGAACCAGGACCAGCCATAGGACCATGCCAGATAGATAAGACCAGGCATAAATGCTGCCAGTACAGAACCTTCCAGAGCCATCGGAACGAAGATTGCCAGCGGGATCGTAGCTACGATACCCTGGTCAACACTGTCACCGATACCAGCCAGAGGTCCCATCAGACCAAGCTTCAGAGACTGGATCACATCCGGGGAGACATCCTCGCCGTTTGCTTTCTGCTCCTCAAGGGAAATGGTAATACCATGGATAATGCTACCCCAGTCACAGTTCGTGTTGAACATGGAATGGTGGCGTCTCATTGCATCCTGAAGTCCATCAGGATCATCTTTATAAAGCTTTCTTAAGATCTTATTCATTGAATATCCGAAAGCCAGTGCCTGCATACGGTCGAAGCTGACCGGTACCTCTACTGCCAGACACCATTTGAACCATGCTTTAAGCAGGTCAAGCTTTGTAAGAACAGAGCTCTTTACTTCATTTTTTACTTCGCTCATGCGTCAACCTCCTGTGAATCCTCCTGAACGAACAGAGATACGATCAGGGCTAAGCAAACTGCAATAACTGCTCCGGTCAGCATGGAGAATCCTAAGATTGCATACAGGAAGAATCCAAGCACAAAGAACGGAAGGTATTTCTGTTTACCCATAACCACAAGTGTCAGTGCAAAACCAAGTGCCGGAAGCATATTACCTGCGTTTGCAAGACCATTCATAAGCCACTGAGGAATGATGCTGATGAAGGACTGAACTACGCTGGTTCCCAGCCAGGTTGCGATAAATACCGGTGTGAAGTAAAGTACACCGTTAGTAAGCCACGGAAGTACAAAACAGTATTTAGAAAGTTTGTCATACTCTTTTTTCTCGATACAAGCATCTGCTCTGGTGCAGAAGAAAGTATTGATGGTACGTCTTACGTTGTTGATCAGGACACCCAGTACTCCAAACGGTACTGCAAGTGCTACTGCTGCGCTGGCGTCCATGCCGCCTGCGATAGCTGCCGGAATTGCGATACATGTTGCAAGACCCTGGTCACTCGGGATGTTTCCTCCTGCCTCGATACCGCCCATGTACATCAGCTGGATCGTAGCTCCATACAGAAGTCCTGCCTGTACATCTCCGAATACAAGACCGATAAATACACCAAGTACTACCGGCTTACGGAATGCAAATGAGAAAAAGTACTGTGCTCTACCCATTGAGATCCAATAGAGCAGACCGACTAAAGCCGCTTTAACTATCATGAATAAGTCTCCCCCTTTTTATTTATTACTTTTTGGTCGATTACAGTTTTGCAACTGCTTTGTCCAGTGTCTCACTCGGATAATCCGGTGTTGTCTGGAAATAAATGTTGATGCCGTCTTTCTGAAGATCCAGAAGCAGATCTGCGTCTGTACGGTCAAGTGTGATAGCGTTGTTTACCGGTTTTCTACCCGGACCTCCGCCAAGTCCACCGATCTGAACCTCTTCCAGTTTCAGTCCGGCTTTGCAAGCTGCATGTAACTCCTGTACGTTTTTGAACAGAACCATTACACGATTCTTGTCAAATGCGCCTTCCTGCTGCTGCTGTACTGCAGTCGGGATGTCAAGGATCTTGATTTTCACACCCTTTGGTGCTGCCATCTTGAACACATCCTGCATGAATGCATCTTTGCTTAATGTGGTGTCAATTGTTACGATCTCATTGATCTGGCACTGGGTCAGCCATCTGGTGATAACCTGTCCATGGATCAGTCTGAAATCTACTCTTGTTAATGCGATACTCATAATTGGTTCACCTCCTGACACTAATATTATGGCTTTTTTGTTCAATTTACAATATTCGACACAGCCAAAGAATAGTGATTTTTTTGTGCGTTTGTACAAATCATATGTTTTATAGCACATAATTCTTGTGTCTTTGAACAGTTTAACGACTTTTCCAGGCCTGCATACACAAAAAGACGGCCTGCACCAGTGGTACAGACCGTCTTTTTGTTTGTTTTATTTTATATCTTTATTCACCAAGATATGCTTTTTTCACAGATTCATCATTCAGAAGTTCGCTTGCCTTGCCTTCCAGCACAATTTTACCAGTCTCGAGGACATAACCGCGGTCTGCGATGGAAAGTGCTTTCTTCGCATTCTGCTCAACCAGTAGTACAGTGGTTCCACCGGCACTGACCTTCTGGATAATGTCAAAGATCTCATTTACGAAGATCGGGGACAGACCCATAGATGGCTCATCCATCAGAATGATCCGTGGTTTTGACATCAGTGCACGTCCCATAGCCAGCATCTGCTGCTCGCCGCCGGAGAGAGTTCCTGCCGGCTGGTTCTTACGCTCTTCCAGACGTGGGAAACGACTGTATACCATCTCCAGAGTCTCTCTGATCTCGTCTTTATCTTTTCTTGTATAAGCACCAAGCTTCAGATTCTGCAGAACACTTAAGGACGGAAATACACGTCTGCCTTCCGGTACGTGTGCCATTCCCAGTTCTACGATCTTGTGTGCCGGAATCTTTGTAATCTCCGTTCCCTCAAAAGTTACACTTCCATGCTTCGGTGTCAGTAATCCGGATACTGTATGAAGAGTGGTAGTCTTGCCGGCACCGTTGGCACCAATCAGAGCGATAACCTCTCCTTCATTTACCTGAAAGGAAATTCCTTTGAGTGCCTGGATCATTCCATAATAGACTTCCAGGTCTTTTACTTCAAGCATTGCCATTTGTCTTTCCTCCTCTACTCACCCAGATATGCCTTGACTACCTCAGGATCCCGAAGAACATCAGAGGTCTCGCCACAGGCAAGCACCTGACCAAAGTTCAGAACCGTCAGTTTTTCACAGATACCGGATACCAGCTTCATATCATGCTCGATCAGAAGGATCGTCATATGGAAATTATCTCTCACAAAATGGATGGTCTCCATCAATTCCTTTGTCTCGTTGGGGTTCATACCGGCTGCCGGCTCATCCAGAAGCAAAAGTTTTGGATTGGTTGCCAGTGCTCTGGCGATCTCCAGCTTTCTCTGTTTACCATAGGGAAGGTTGGATGCTTTATAATCAGCCTCTCCATCCAGTTCAAATACCTTCAGAAGCTCCATAGCCTTTTCATTCATGGCTTTTTCTGCCTGATGATACCGGGGCAGACGAAGGATTCCGGTCAGAGTGGAATACTCATATTCTTTCTGATTGTGCAGACCTGCCTTTACATTATCAAGTACAGATAGATCAGAGAACAGACGGATATTCTGGAAGGTTCTCGCAATACCTTCTTTGTTGATCTCAATGGTGCTCTTTCCGGTGATATCCTCACCGTCCAGGAAAATCTTTCCATCCGTTGGCTTATAGACACCGGTCAGCATATTGAATACGGTAGTCTTACCAGCTCCGTTTGGCCCGATCAGACCGTAAAGCTGTCCCTGTTCAATGGACAGATTGAAATCGTCTACTGCACGCAGACCTCCAAAAGAAATACCAAGGTTTTTTACTTCAAGCATTGCCATGATTACTGTACCTCCTTCTCTTTCTTCTTGAAGATGCTGAGGGTTCCCAGTTTTTCACGAAATGCGATTCCTCCCGGGCTCCATACCAGGATCATAGTCACGATCAGAACCACTGCATAGATCAGCATACGATAGTCACTCAGGAAACGCAGCAGCTCCGGAAGCAATGTCAGTACCACAGCTGCAATGATGGATCCACGGATATTTCCGATTCCACCCAGTACCACAAATACAAGAACCGTAATGGACATGTTGTATCCGAAGTTCTTTGGCAGTGCAGTCAGCGTAGACAGATTGTGTGCATACAGGACACCTGCGGCTCCTGCCAGTGCTGCAGAAATACTGAATGCAAGGATCTTATATTTGGTGATGTTGATTCCGATAGATTCTGCTGCAATCCGATTATCACGGATCGACATGATCGCACGTCCTGCTCTGGAATGGATCAGGTTCAGTACAATAAATAACGTAATCAGCAGCAGAATGATTCCAAGTGTAAAGTTGGAATCTGTCGGTGCACCGGTGATACCCTGTGCTCCTTTAATGATCACTTCCCCATCAGGCTCCATATTCAAAGCCATGATATCTTTCATGGAAAAATGAAATCCTGCGCTGTCTCTTCCAAGATAAATAACATTGACCAGGTTCTTGATGATCTCGCCAAATGCCAGGGTTACGATTGCCAGATAGTCGCCTCTCAGACGAAGAACTGGAATACCGATCAGCACACCGCAGATGCCTGCACATACAACACCTACCAGCAGAGCCAGAAGAAAACGGACCGTCGGAACTGTGATCGTATGCATCATACATTTGGTAAATACTGCACTGGTAAATGCACCCACACACATAAATCCTGCATGACCAAGGCTTAACTCTCCTAAGATACCTACGGTCAGATTCAGAGATACTGCGAGAATCGCATATACGCACAACGGAACCAGAAGTCCTTTTAACAGGCTAGTCATGTGACCAGTTTTCATAAAGATCTCAGCCACTACATAAGCCAGTACGACCAGACCATATGTAATCAGACTGCTTTTTGTTGTCTTTGACATATTTTTCATCGTTTGCAGCCTCCCTTATACCTTTTCCTGGATCTGCTTTCCAAGCAGTCCGGTTGGTTTTACTACCAGTACCACGATCAGCACTGCGAATACGATGGCATCTGCCAGCTGGGAGGAAATATATGCCTTACCCAGAATCTCAATGATTCCAAGCAGAATACCTCCGATAAAAGCTCCTGGAATGGATCCGATACCACCGAAGACTGCTGCCACGAATGCTTTGATACCTGGCATAGATCCCGTGTACGGTGTCAGGGACGGGTAAGCGGAGCAGAGCAGAACACCTGCGATGGCTGCCAGTCCGGAACCGATTGCAAAGGTAAGCGCGATGGTCGCATTCACATTGATTCCCATCAGCTGTGCTGCACCGTCATCCTCAGATACTGCCAGCATAGCATGACCTGCTTTGGAATATTTCATAAATGCCATGAGTCCGATCATGATGATCACACAGGCTATCACTGTCACGATCGTTACAACTGTAACTGACAGACCTTCTGCCAGCTGGACAGACGCATTTCCAACCACAGACGTGAAGGATTTGGTATTGGCACCAAAAAGCAGAAGCGCTACGTTCTGCAGGAAATAGCTTGCACCGATGGCTGTGATCAGTACTGCCAGTTTGGATGCATGACGGAGCGGCTTGTATGCCACTCGTTCAATCACCATACCAAGGACAGTGCAGACGATCACAGACAGCACGATTGCTACTGGAACCGGCAGCCCCATACTGTTAATGGCAAGGAATGCCACATAGCTTCCAACCATGATGATGTCACCATGAGCGAAGTTCAGCATCTTGGCAATTCCATATACCATGGTATATCCCAGTGCAATGATCGCATACACACTGCCAAGGCTAATGCCGTTTAATATGTAGGATACGAAACTCATACTTATTCAACTCCTCTTAATAGTTATTGTGTTTACAGTGGATCTGCCCAACTGTAAAAAATACAGAGACGCCCTTTATCAGAACGTCTCTGTTCTAATCGGCTATTAAGCCGCAACTGTCATGCAGTTCACATTACATAGCGGTGTAAGCACCATCTACGATCTTCATAGCCTTCGGTGCCTTAGCCGGCTCACCGTCAGCACTCCAGGTCATTCCCTCACCGGTCAGACCATCAAAGGTGATCTCAGTCATAGCAGTCTTCATAGCTTCGCAGATATCAGATACGCTCATATCCGGAGTAACACCAGCTTTTTCTGCAGCTTCTTTGATGATTAACATTGCATCATATGTATCTGCTGCAAACTGGTTCGGAGTGTCATTGAATTTCTCTTTGTATTCACTTACAAATGCCTGAGTCTTCTCATCCTGAGCATCTGCTACGAACGGAGTCAGGAGCATCAGATCCTCAGCAAGAGAGGTATCGAAGTTCTCAACACCAAGGATACCGTCCATACCGTCGCATCCGAAGAACATCGGATCAAAACCCATGGTATTTGCCTGAGTCAGGATGATGGAAGCCTCGGTGTAGTAGATCGGCAGGAATACAAGCTCAGCGCCTGCTTCTTTTGCTTTCTGAAGCTGTACGGAGAAATCAGTCTTGCTATCCTCGGTAAATGCCTCAGCAGCTACGATCTCAAATCCCTGGTTTGCAGCTTCTGTTGCAAATGTCTGATAAATACCGCTGGAATATACATCAGAGCTGTTGTAGATAACAGCCACTTTGCTTGCCAGCTTGTTCTCTCCAATATACTGTGCAGATGCAGTTCCCTGGTTCGGATCAGAGAAGCATACACGGAATGCATTTGCCGGTGCAATACTCTCTACAGCAGATCCTGACGGAGTCAGCTGGAACATATTGTCCTCTTCTGTCTTAGCAGATACTGCAGTACACGGTGTAGAGGTTACAGTACCCATGAGCATCTGCATACCCCAGTCTTTCAGTGTATTGTAAGCGTTTACAGATTTCTCTGCATCATGCTCATCATCCTCAAAACGGAACTCAACCTGATATCCGTTGATTCCACCATCAGCGTTAATCTTATCAACAGCCATCTGTGCTGCATTCATAACAGCCTGGCCATAGATTGCAGCTCCTCCGGTGATCGGTCCGATTCCACCAATCTTAAAGGCTGCTCCATCAGCTGCTGCTTCAGTGCTCTGTGCGCTGTCAGCAGTGCTGCTTGAAGAATCGCTGTTGCTTCCGCATCCAACTGCAGAAACTGCAAGTACAGCTGCAAGTGCAAGACTTACTAATTTTTTCATAATAGTTTCCTCCTCAAATAAAAAATAACCGATACATGAAATTATGTATCGGTTATCATGATAAGGTTTCAATTATCGTTTGTCAAATTTTTTTTGCTTAAGTGAAAAGTTTTCGTGTTACCAGTATCTGCGGATACAACTGATACTTCTGTAATACATGTTGCTGACTTTAATACCAGTTCTCTCAGTACTAGCATGTACGATCTGATTATTACCAATATAGATACCTACATGACCATAATAGCAGACCACATCACCCGGCAGCTTGTCCGCATCGTTGACGGCTCTTCCTGCTCCCGCCAGTGCACCGGACTGTCTCGGGGTAGAGATGCCAAAATGTGCATGAATCAGATTCACAAAACCTGAACAGTCCGTACCATTAGTCAGACTGTTGCCACCCCTCACATACGGATAACCTACAAACTGCAATCCATAAGACGCAATAGCCGCACCTGTCCCACTGCCTCCGGAGACGGTTGCCGTGGTTCCTGTTGACTTGGAAGATCCTGAGGAAGAGGAACTGCCGCTATTGCTGCCCTTGGATGATGCACTGGCTGCTGCCCTTGCCGCTGCTGCTTCCTGTTGCTGCAGCTTCTTGATCTGGGCATTCTGCTCCTTGATCTTCTTCTGATATTCACTGGCCTTCGCCTTCGCCGTACTTAACTGACTGTCAAAATCTGCAATCTCACTTTTCTTCTGTGCGATCACAGACTCCAGATTCGCTTTTTCTTCCTCCAACTGAGCTTCCATCTCCTGAAGCTCTTCCTTCTCTTCTGCCAGCTGCTGCTGAAGTTCAACTACTGCCTCTTTGGCCGCTTTATACTGATCCAGCAGACGGCGGTCAGACTCCTGAAGTTCTTCCGCATAGTCTACTTTATTGATCAAATCCCCCACATCCTCGGATGTGAGCAGCAGTTCCACGTAGCTGGTCTCACCGGATTCATACAGATACTGGATCCGTGTCTTCATGGAAGCATACTGCTTATCCTCTGTGGCTTTTGCCGCCTCATAATCTTCCTGTGCCTGTTCAATCTCCACTTCTTTGTCTGCCAGATCGCTCTCCAGCACTTCAATATTCAATAAGGTGTCCGTCAGACTGTCATTCAGACTGTTGACCTCGCTGCTCAGAGAGCTTCTCTGGCTCTCCAGATTGCTGATCTTTGACTGAACATCCTTCAATGCTTTTTCATTCTGTGTTTTCTGGCTCTGGATCTCTGATGCCTTGGTCGCATATACGGTCATCCCGCTGATCATCATCAGTGCTGCCATTACCACACAACATATCCTCTTGAATTTCATATGTAAAACCTCCGCTTACTTATCAGAATATCATAGATATTTCTCTTTTTCAACCGAAGATTTTATGTCTACCATTCCTTATTTTTCCAGATTTTTACTCGTACCGCAATGCCTCGATCGGATTCAGTTTCGCTGCCTTATTGGCCGGATAATATCCGAAGAATACACCGATAAAGATAGAGAAGCTGACCGACAGCACAATGCCTGTAACAGACGGGCTGACTGCATATCCCATCATATTGGTAGCCACTGTTGCAATGGCCATTCCAAGGATGATTCCGATGATACCGCCCACGATACACAGTACGATTGCTTCCATGATAAACTGTAACCGGATGGAACCGTTGGTAGCTCCCAATGCTTTTCTCGTTCCAATCTCCCGGGTTCTCTCAGTGATGGATACCAGCATAATATTCATAACACCGATGCCTCCTACCAGCAGAGAAATACCCGCAATAGCTGCGATGGCAAGAGAGACCGTGGACAACATAGATGTCATACTCTCTACAATAGACTCCATACTCATGGCACTGATCTCAAAACTGTCATTATCTTTATAGTAACGGTTATTCATGTAAGTTTCTATCGTGGTGCAGAAATCTGTAGCACTGACTCCTGCTTTTGTCAGAATCGTCAGCTGACTGTATCCATTCCTGTTGTGGGTCTGATCCAATGCAGTCTGAAGCGGCAGATACATGGTGGTTACTGTATCTTCAGAAGAACTGCTGGAAAACGTACTTTCTTCATATTCATAAACACCTACGATGGTGTAGCTGTAATATCGGTTATTAAACAATACATCCAGTTTCTGTCCTACTGCTGACAGATTGTCACCATTGAATATTTTTTCCACCAGAAGATCAGATACCAGAATAACTTTTTTTGCCTCGTCCTGATCCTGACTGGTCAGTGTTCTTCCTGCCAGAAGTGTCAGGTCTGCATTTTCCAGATTGTCTGCATTGACACCGATCGCACTGATATAGGCCGTGCTGCTTCCTGACTGGGCAGTTCCGTTTCCCACAGATTCCTCCAGTGAAAATCCCTGAATAGAATCCGTATAACGCTCCTGCAGATCATCCAGCATCTCTTCTGATATGTAATCATCCTCTGACATCTGCGTGAATCTTGGTCCCATGGAAAATGTCATGCCGCTGGCAGTAGTCTCCTCCGTCGTACTCTTCTGAGACACGCCAATCGTCACGTTATTGGCACCCATAGAGGACATGGACTCCGTTACAGAACTGGAGATAGAATCTCCCAGTGTCATGATCGCAATTACAGATGCGATACCGATAATAATACCCAGCATCGTCAGAAGGGAACGCATTTTATTTGCCCGCAGACCATTAAGTGCCAGCAGGATATTTTCTCCGATCAGCATCCGCTTCCCCTCCTTTCACCGATGATCAGTCCATCTTTCAAGGTGATGACCCGCTGAGTCTCCTCTGCCAGCTCCTGCGAATGGGTGATTAGTACAATGGTCTTTCCCTGTTCCTCGTTCAAACGATGAAAAATATCCATGATCATCCGTCCGGTCTTGGAATCCAATGCGCCAGTGGGCTCATCTGCCAGTATAATAGAAGGATCATTGGCCATGGCTCTGGCAATGGCTACACGCTGCTTCTGTCCACCGGACAGCTCATCAGGATTGTGCGTCATACGTTCTTCCATGCCAACCATAGCCAGCAATTCTTTTGCCCGCTCGGTCCGTTCCTTTTTTCCTACACCTGCATATAACATAGGAAGCTCTACATTTTTCAATGCACTGGTACGGCTGATCAGATTGTAGGTCTGAAATACAAACCCGATCTTCTGATTGCGGATCATGGACAGTTCCTTGTCCTTTGCACCAGCTACATCCACGCCATCCAACATATATTCGCCTTCTGTCGGCCGATCCAGAATTCCGATAATATTCATCATGGTAGTCTTGCCGGATCCGGAAGAACCTACGATGGATACAAATTCGCCTTTGTTGACCTTCAGATCAATACCGTGAAGGATCTCCAGCTCGTTCGGCTGACCAATATAAAATCGCTTAATAATATGATGTAACTCAATCATTGTATGTTGTTTCGTCATGTTACACCTCCGGCCTAAAATCCGCCCGGACCGCCGCCACTGGGTCTGCCACCTCCCGGTGTTCCGCCGCCTCCCGGTGCTCCACCGCCTCCTTGCATTCCTCCGCCCATGTCGAAGGTGATGCCATCCTGCATATCACCGGCTTCACCGTTAGATTCCTGGTTGATCAGCGGAGTGTTGTAATATACTTTTGTATTTTCATCAATCCCATCACCAGAGATTTCTACATAGTAATCACTCTCCATGCCTACGGTCACCGGAACCTGTGTCTTCTCTCCATTCTGATCAATATTTACATAGGAATTACCGTCCTCATCCGCTGTCACGCAGTCATAAGGAACAGTCAGCACATCATAGACAGCATCTTTGACAATGCTTGCCTTGGCAGTCATACCGATCCGCAGATTTGAATTGGGCTCATCCAGTGCGATCTCAATAGAATAAGATGAGCTTCCTGTATTAGAAGTTGTTGCCACCGGAGATACAAAAGAGACTTTTCCAGCAAGCTCATCCTCTCCCAGAGCTTCCACGATCACAGCAGCTTTCATATCTGCACTGATACTGCTGATATCATATTCATCCACACTGGCGGATACAATGTAATTCTGCTCATCTGCAATCGTGAACAAAGCTTTCCCTTCTCCCAGATATGTATCACCTTCCTCTACATTCATGGCAGTGATCACACCGGAAATCGGTGCCGTTACTGTACATGCCTCGATCTGTTCCTGATAATTTTCAATGCTCTGATCGCTGCTGTCGTTGGAGTACGTCTTCTGCATCTGTGCTTTTTCCAGGGAATCCGCTGCATTACTGATGTTGCGGTCATTCTGTTTCGTTGCTGTCTCCAGATTCTCAGCAGCAGTCTCATATGCATCTGAAGCTTTTTCTTCTGCTTCCTTTGCAGCAGTATAAGCCTGATGTCTCGATGTATATTCAGCCTTGGCTGCGCTTAACTCTGTCTCCAGCTCTGCCTTCTTCGCTACATCTGTCTGCGCATCATAAGATGCCTGTAATTCAGATACCCGTTCTTCCTGTCTCTTTAAAGCCTCTGCGGCAGAACTTAGATCTCCTTCTGCATCCTGTAGATCTTCCTTTGCCTGTGCCTCATTTTTTACCGCTTTGCTGTAATCATCCGTTCCATCTTCCACTGCCTGTTCATAACTTTCAGAAGCCGTCTCGATGGATTTATTTTCGTTGTATGTACTCAAGGCCTGATTATTCTGTGCCTCTGTCAGCTTCAGTTCCAGATCTGTAGAATCCAGAACTACCACCGTATCTCCTGCATTGACATAATCACCCACCTTGTAGTTAACCGTCTGTACCTCCACATTGGATGCAATGGCCGACACATCTCTGGAATCCGCACTGGCAATGGTTCCCGTCACACTGATAGAATCCACCAGATCCTGTCTGGTCACCTGTGTGGTCTCCACCTGACTCATTGCTGCCATTTTTTCTTTTGCTGCCTTTGCCTTACTGTAGGAATGAATTCCCAGTCCACCAACAATCAGCACCAACACTCCACCTGCCAGAATCCATTTTTTCTTCTTTCTGCCCGGTAGTTTGATCTTGCTTGCAATATCCGGTAATTTCACGCTATTCCTCCTTCATCTAACATCATTATATAATATAAATTTCACGATATATTTTAGAGGCATAATGTGTGAGAAATTTGAAATGAATGTGTTTTAATTGTGAAATTTTTATACATTGAAAGATAAAACTATGGAAACTCAAACGACAAACAGCTTGACAAAAAACAACTTTTCTTATAAGATAAATACATCTGAGAACAATCTATAGTCACGATTCTGTGACGAAGAATTCCCGGTAAAGACAGAACAGAATGGCAGAACAAATGTATAAGGTTTGCATGTGGATACCTGTATTTGCAAATAAGCAGAGGGAGGAAGCAAGATGTACATAGAAGAAAACGGGTGGATGCTGGAGTTGATTTTTGATCTGTCCAGTCAGGCATTGATCCAAATGATCAATCAGTTGTTTCATACAGCTTATTCAGATGAAGAAAAGATCTGGAAAGAATGGCAGAGGGCGAATAGTATCGGTCTGAAAGTGGGGGAGACAAACCGATATGAATTTCAGGTGCGGAGACTGGATGGATGCACACAGATCTATGCAGAGGACAGAGGCAGTGTATTTGCTTGGGGACGGTCCGTGCGACGTTCTGTGGTACATATTCGAGAACCACAGATTATTTATTTCGGAAAAAACCATCAGGAAGAATACAGCACGACGCTGGAGTTTCCGGATAAGGCACGGGTCACGCTGCCTACACGGATCATAACCATGGAAAATTATTCGCCACTTCGGCTGGAAGAATGCGGACTGATCCTGTTCCTGCCGTTTTTGCTGGAAGGATATATTGAAAATATGAAAGAAGACAACTGGGATGGACTGCGTTATTTTCTGATGGATGAGATGCGAGAAGCACTACGCAGAGCATATGGAAAAGGTAGCCTGACAGCTGTTGATATGCAGAAATTAAAACAGATCTGCCGGAAAAAGGTCTGGAAATCCTACGGAAATAAAAAGTGGATGCAGGATCTGGGAATGCAGACATTCATGCTGGACGCACTTGACACAGATTTCAGTCTGATCGAACATCCTTACAAATAAAGAAGAACAAATAGAACCGGTCAGAAAACGACCGGTTCTATCTGTATTCATTATTCTTCAATGTGTTCCAGTCCCTGGTTCAGAATGGTTTCCACATGTTCGTCAGCCAGAGAATAGTAGACAGTCTTGCCGTCCCGGCGGAATTTTACCAGACGGTGCTGCTTTAAGACACGTAGCTGGTGAGAAATGGAGCTTGGGGTCATAGCAAGCTCGTTGGCAATATCATTTACACATAACTCCCGATTGACCAGAAGGTAAAGCACCTTAATCCGGGTGGAATCGCCAAACACTTTATAGAATTCCGAGAGATAGTAAATCTCCTCCTCTGCGGGCATGGTGATATTTTCGCTCATAAAGAACTCCTTTTCTATAGGTATACAAAAATATATTCTACTCAAAGTATAACAGTATATTTGAGTAAAATCAATGCATGTTCATTTGTTCAGATTAAAAATCTTTGATTCTCGCACATATTCTCCTCTGATTCCTATCCAGCTACACCTTCCTTCGTCGCCAGATTCTCATTGAATGTTT